>OIZR01000561.1_pt1 | contig 26950 bp, 24 predicted proteins | sample 1588591 | NCBI WGS metagenome assembly OIZR01 (sample SAMN03283249) | human gut metagenome | biome: human-associated habitat; material: feces | host: Homo sapiens | place: USA | collected 2013 | reverse complement strand
TTTGTCCGAATTATCCATGTTATTCCTTCATTTCTTTTATAAACGATAATTTAGCAGCTTAGAGCTGGATGTCAGAGACATCAATCTCACCGCTCATGAGTTGCGGCAACAATGAATCCCGAAGTTCTGTCAAGCGCACGGCTTCCTTCTGATTCGCTTTGATCATGGCAAACATCGGAGCTGCGAAAGCATGGAATTCAACCAATTCATCATCGGCTGGGACGATAAAAGGCATTGCTTTAATAATCTTTGAATTGACTGCCGTAGCTATAGACGATGTGCTACCCATTGTTTGGTAGTTAAACTCTTTCAAATAGCAGTACAGGTATTCGTTGATTTCAGTCTTGTCGGTTTTGAAATGAGCGATGGCTTCGTTGGTTGTCATATCACCATCTGTAATTGCAACACGTCCTACCGTCAGCTTGAAGCTAAGAATAACCGTATTGTCAGGGACAATTTTGACATTAAACCTTTCAATGGATTCGTGTGTCAAATATTCAGAACTGTCCCCGATGTATAAGCCACAGCTTCCCATATCGGAAATCGACACCCACACACAATCTACAGGATTCATAGAAAACCACTGTGGTTCTTTACGGGGCGGTGTTTTTCCTATCGAGATATCAAAGTATTCATCTGCACGGCATTCATGACGATTGTCGTTATTGGTATCAACGAACATTTTTCGGAACCGCGTCATTACTTGCTGCTGTAAATTATCGTTTATCTTTTGATTACACTCGATTTTATCATTAAAAGCTTCTATTATGCTTGCAATTTTCTTTTGCGTACGATAATCTGGTAAACACAGTCGAATCTTTTTGAAATTTTTCAGCGGCTGAGACAATGCAGGAACACCAGTTTGATTTGCAAAAGACAGAATTTTGTTTTGCCCTTCAAATGTATGAAAATAAAAGACAAGATACGGGACATAAACCTGCGACGTATCGAAAGATACTCTAAACTGTCTTTGAGAACATAGATATTCTTCAAATATAGAATCATCAGGGATATATGCAATCTGTCCTAAAGTGCCACTTATCGTTACTACAACATCTCCACGATGTGCAATTGACCGGCTTAAAGATCTTGCCTTTTCTTCAGTAACAAATTTTGTCAAGTTGTCTGTAACCTTATAGCCCTTCAGATTTGCGCCATCAATAATTGGGAACCCATACGGCACAAAGCATTCAACCTTTAGGTTTGAACCGAAAGGCCCTGCTGCAATATCCGTTATGACAGAGGATAATTCTATCTCATTGCCCATTTTTCATCCTACTTTCTTATCCGATAAATTTCCTATGTGCCAATTTCACATTTTGCTGTTTTACCATTGCATAGTGCATCGTTGTGTCGATTTTTTGATGTCCCAACAGCTGCTGCACCTGTTCAATCGGCATTCCCTTATCGATTGCTGATGTTGCCAAGGTTCGCCGAAACTTGTGCGGATGCACCTTATTAAGATTCAGCCGCCGCCCCAACTCCCGAAGCATGGTTTCCACGCCGCCGATCATCAATCGCTCATGCGGAACTTTCAGTGTTACAAAAAGGGCCGGGTTGCTATCGGCTCGTTCATCCAGATAATTCTGCAAATGAATTTTTGTTCTTGCATCGAAATAAACCAACCGTTCCTTGTTGCCTTTACCAAAGACCACACATTCACGTTCATTGAAATTGATGTCCTCCCGATTGAGCGTCACCATCTCACCAACACGCATTCCCGATGATGCCAGCAAATCAATAATTGCCAAATCCCGCACCGTCGAGCAGTGGTCACGCATCAGTTCCAGTGCTTCATCCGTATATGTTTCCTTGATGATTTTTGCCGTCTTCACCTTGTGAATCCTTCGGACAGGGCTTTTCACTATGAAATCTTCATCCTCTAGCCATGAGAAAAAGCTGGAAAGGATGCGCCGGATATTATCAATCGTCACTTTGCTTGACCGCCGCTGCGTCTGATAATCGGTCAGATACTTTCGCAAATCATCCGTTGTGATTTGCTGCGGCAACTTTCCGACACCATTCAGCATTGTTTCGATGGTTTTTGAATAGTATGTCAGCGTTTTTTCCGAGCATCCCTCAATTCGTTTTGCGGTGATAAATGCTTTTACTGCGTTCTGTTCTTCAGCTTTTGGCAGTTCTTCGCCCTTTTCAAAAATCATCCCCTGAAACGATGTTTCCAGCACCATTTTCAGGTGCAAAAGCTGTTCATTATTGAGATACGGAAACATTTTCCGCTGTATCTCGTTGATAATCTGATTTTTCATCGCCGTATCTCCTTATTACGATTTCAGAGAACGACGGCAGTGGCAGTTTCTCCGTAAAGCCTCGCCACTGTGAGGTTTAGATTAGATCAGCCCTTTTTCGCTCTATTTTCAGCTTGCCAAATAGCTTTTTCAGCCTCACTTGGCCGTAAATCCCAGTATTTTTGCAAAAGAAAAACGCTCTGTTCTCTAGGAATATTTGCTTCCACCAATGCAGAAGCACCTCTCATTACAGAACGAATTTGCTCTGTCTGAATAATTTCAGCTTCTCTTGCATCCCGTACTTGCCTGTTACGTGCTTGAAAGTCAAGAATAAAATTTGCCACCTTTTCTTTCATGTCATCTTTCACTATATACACCCTTTCTTTTGATAGAAGCAAATAAACGATAATTTACTTTGGCAGGCACAGGCTCTTTATAAGGATCGTTTCATTGATTTGAAACCCTTCAATGGCAAGATGCCTCCAGATTGGCAACTTGGCACGGTTTCGGAAATCATAGAGCTACACGATTCCAAACGCATACCCCTTTCAAGCCGTGAACGTGCCAATCTCACAAAGATTTATCCGTACTACGGTGCTACCTCAGTAATGGATTATGTGGATAGGTATCTTTTTGACGGAATCTATCTACTCCTTGGTGAAGATGGTACTGTTGTAGACGACAAGGGCTTTCCGATTTTGCAGTATGTAGAAGGAAAGTTCTGGGTGAACAATCATGCCCACATTATCACGGGTAAGAATGGCTTTACTGTCGAAACGCTTTATTTACTGTTCAGCTTAACCAATGTCCGGTCAATTGTTACTGGAGCTGTTCAGCCCAAAATTAGCCAAGCCAATCTGAACAACGTGTCCGTTGTCATACCATCGAAAGCGGAATTGAGTACCTTCAACTCAATCGTACAACCAATTTTTTCACAGATTCGCAATCTTCGTGCTGAAAGCGAGAGACTTACCTCCACTCGTGATATCCTGCTACCTCGGCTAATGTCCGGCGAAATTGATGCTGCCAATATTCAACTCTAAGCCGCTAAATTATCGTTTACCCTTTCATTCAAAGCAATTTTATCATCGAGTTCAGCCAGAAAATGACCAATCTTCTCCTGCTCTGGCAGCTTTGGAACTGTTAATTCGAGATTTTCAAGGACAGGTTGCTGAACTCTCTGCCTTCCAGAAGAGCCAACCATTGATTTAATTGCAACATTTCTAAATTCCGGGCTTGTTGCAAGATAGTATACAAATTGTGAGTCACTCACACCCGGTTTGGCTCGAAGAACAATAAATTCAGTAGAACCAAATGCGATTTCGTTTTCTCTTAAGCAATCAACGAATGCCGTTTTTCCGTTTTCCAAGCAGGGAGTAATTCTTGCCATTATCGTATCGCCATTTACAAACTTTGTTCCACCCGAAAACTCCGCTTGCTCGACACTCGGGACGGCTTTCGTAAATGGTCGCAGCTTGTCCATAGATATTTTGGTTGCGACTGTTCCTTTTTTAATGCTTAATCGAGGATTGAAGTCCATGAAATCAGCCGCCCGAACAGTTTGCCACTCAGATTTCATACCCAATCGCCCCCAGCTTCTCCTTAATTTCCGCTTCCAGTTTGTGAGACTGTACGAACAAATCCGACAGTTCCGAAGTCAGGCGTGCCATTTTTTCCTCGAAGGGTTCGCCATCGTCCTGCTGTTCCTCGATACCAACGTAACGCCCCGGTGTCAGAATGTAGTCCTGCTTTGCAATTTCTTCTGTGGTGGCAACAGCACAGAAACCCTTGACATTTTCCAATGTGCCCGAAACATAAGCGTTATAGGTGTCGGCAATCTTTTTAATGTCATTTTTTAATGTGCCATCTTCATTTTTGTATTCTTCTTTTGTACCATCCGTCAGCTCACGCAGTTTGCGGCTCACCATAACGCCCATCTTCCGGGCATCAATAAACAGCGTTTTACCGGCTTGTTTCTTGCGTTTGGTGATAAACCAGAGCGAAACGGGAATCTGGGTCGTATAGAAAAGCTGCGTTGGCATAGCAATAATGCAGTCCACCAAATCAGCATTCACAATATTCTTGCGAATCTCTCCCTCGCCGCCGGACTGGGAGGACAGGGAACCGTTTGCCAGAACCATGCCCATCCGACCACCGGGCGCAAGGTGATAGATCATGTGCTGAAGCCATGCAAAGTTAGCATTGCCAGCCGGCGGCATACCATACTGCCAGCGCACATCATCCTTGAGCTGCTCTGCGCCCCAGTTAGACAGGTTGAATGGCGGGTTTGCCATGATATAATCTGCGCGCATCGTGGGGTGCTGGTCATCGAGGAAGGTGTCTGCTGCATACTTGCCAAGGTCAGGCTCAATGCCACGGATGGCAAGGTTCATCTGCGCCAGTTTCCACGTTGTAGGGTTAGAATCCTGACCGTAAATCGAAATATCATTGATGTTGCCGCTGTGGTTTTCTACAAACTTAGCCGACTGCACAAACATACCGCCGCTGCCGCAGCAAGGGTCATACACACGACCCTTGAACGGTTGCAGCACTTCCACCAGTGTCCGTACAACGCAGGACGGCGTAAAGAACTCGCCGCCGCGCTTGCCTTCCTGCTCTGCAAACATGGACAAGCAATATTCATAGGTGCGCCCCAAAATGTCCTTTTCGCTGCCGTGTTCAATCATTTTGATGTTGGTGAACAGGTCAACCACTTCACCCAAACGGCGTTTGTCCAGTTCCGGGCGTGCAAAATTTTTCGGCAGGATGTCCTTCAGGCGCGAATTTTCTTTTTCGATGGCGCGCATTGCATCATCGATTACCTGACCGATTTCCGGGTCATGTGCTTTCGCTGCAACTTCATTCCAACGTGCGCCAGCAGGCACAAAGAAGATACCCTCCGAGGTGTACTCGTCGCGATCTTCCTCAAAGCCATCACCATCTGCGACCAACTGATCATACTTATCTGTGAAACGATCCGAAATATATTTCAGGAAAATCAGTCCAAGGACAACGCTCTTGTACTCCGAAGCGTCCATATTGCCCCGAAGCACACAGGCGGCATCCCAAATCTGCTTTTCAAACCCAATGTCGGCGGTGTTTTTCTCTGCCATGGTTCAATACCTCCGTTTTAGCTCAACAAATTCTGTTTTGAGTATAGCACAGATGTGCTGATTTTCCAATTTGTGCGCACAAATTCTTTGTAAGATGCTTCAATTTCCGGCAGATAAGTCCTACTATCGCAACTTTATCGCAATAAATTTCACAAAACCATCTTGACGCGCCCTGCAAACCATGATATTGTCTGTCACAAATCCCACCGATTTTGTGGATTGGCTTGAAACCATCCACAAGATGTGGTCGTGTTCATTTTGAACACTGCCTCGCCGTGGATCATCCCTGAAAGATTAACCGCCCCGCAACACACCCGATTCATTTTGCCGCCGATTCGCCCCGACAAAATCCATCGCTGCGCTGCTTGGGCGGTATTTTTCTTTATGGGAAACGTATCTTGAAAATTTCATAAGCCGTCCGAACGTGATACCGGCTTTTCCGCCAACGCCGCTGCAAAACAGGGGCAGGAACTTCGTTCGGAGCAAACGGTGACCCCCTTACATGAGCAGCGCCACCTCTACTTATTTTTGCGTCTTAACAATTCGGAAACAATTACCCGGAAACGATTTTGAGCGCAGCGGTAGAGGGCAAGAACCGTCCCGTGGCCACAAATTTTCAATTCTTGAAAATTTTCTGTCCATCCGGGACTTCACTTTTCAAACTCTTGCGAGTTTTCCAAGTGATCTTGTTGGGGCGTGCCTGCCCCAAACCCTGCTCATGGTTCGCACCTGACGGTGCGAACAGCAACGGCGTGTCGTGCTTACATAACTTCACCGAGGAGTTATCGAACAGACAGGAGGTACAATGACCAAAACGAATGTTCAATCGACCCCTAGCAATTCCCAGCGCCACGACACGCCGAACAACAAAACGCACGTCATCAAGTTCCGTGTGACAGCGGAGGAAAAAGCGTCACTGGAACTCACTTGCAAACTCCTGAATCTCTCCCTCTCTACTTTTATCCGCCGCGCCATCCACAACGTCAAGATCGAGAAAACAGTCATCGTTGCAGGCGGCGGAGAAGAAACCCTGACCGCTGTTTCCACTTTGCTTGCCCAGTGCAGCAGGGTGGGCAGAAACCTCAACCAGCTTGCAAGGCACTTTAATTTCGGCGGTGCAGACACCGAGCAGATCCGAGCGAAAATCCTTGACGAACTTGCAGACCTGACCGCATTTCGGCTGCACGCCGAGAAAGTTCTGGGTGAACTGTATGGCAACGCTCAAGCATATCGCCTCTAAAAACTCGGACTACACCGCCATCGAAGCGTACCTCGTTTACCAGCATGATGCGTTCACTGGAAAGCAACTTCTGGATGAACAAGGCAGACCGAAGCTGCGGGAATCCTACCTGCTCGATACCCTTGAGTGTGGCGATTTCTCGTTCGCAACGGCCTGTCTGCTGGCAAACCGCAAGTATGGCAAGAACACCCAGCATGGTGATATCAAAAGCCATCAGTATATCATCAGCTTTGACCCACGCGATGCAGCCGACAACGGCTTGACCATGGAAAAGGCACAGGCACTTGGCCTGAAATTCTGCGAAGAAAGCTTCCCCGGTCATCCTGCCATCGTCTGCACTCACCCGGATGGACATAACCGTTCGGGAAACATCCACGTCCACATCGTGATCGGCAGCATCCGAATGCGCGAGGTGGAACGCAAGCCCTATATGCAGAAGCCCCGCGACTGGCGTGAGGGTATGAAGCATTCCAGCACTGCCCAGACCATGCGGCACCTCCGTGTCGAGGTCATGGAGCTGTGCGAGGGTGCCGGACTGTACCAGATTGACCTGCTCAACGGCTCGAAGGAGCGTGTCAGCGAGGCCGAATATTGGGCAAGACGGCGTGGGCAGCAGAAGCTCGACCTTGCAAACGCAGCCCTTGCCGCAGCTGGACAACAGCCCAAGCAGAAGAAGTTTGAAACCGTGAAGGACACTTTGCGGAAACAGATTTCTTCGGTGCTGTACCGTGCTACCAGCTTTGAAGATTTCTCTGACAAGCTCATGCAGCAGTACGGCATTGCCGTCAAGGAAAGACGTGGGCAGTTCAGCTATCTGCCTGCTGGCAGAACCAAGTTTATCCGGGCGAAGCATCTCGGTGACAAGTTTAAGAAAGAACTTGTGCTTGCCACCTTGCAGGAAAATGCTGAGCGTAAACGCACCATTCAGCCCAAGCCTAACCGCATCGGGAAACTGATCGATATCCAGTCGAGGATGACCGGGGGCAATGGCATCGGTTACGAGCGTTGGGCGAAGAAGCACAATCTCAAAGCCATGTCGCAGACTTTGATTCTCTTGCAGGAAAAAGGTCTGCTCAACGAGGACGCACTCGACCGGCGCATTGAAGAACTGCAATCGCAGTATGACCATGCAAAGGAAGTCGTGCTTGACCTCGATGCCCGCATGAAATCCACTCGCAAATTGTTGGAGCAGGTGGCAGCTTACAACAACACCAAGAACATCGCACAGCAGTTAAAGACTGCCAAACGACCCGCAGTCTTTGAGGAGCAGCACCGTGCAGAGCTGACAGCGTACCGGGCGGCAGCAGCCTATTTCAAGGCAAATGACCTCACCAAGCTGCCTAGCCCGAAAAAGCTGGAAGCCGAGTATGCGCAGCTGGCATCCGAAAAGGCAAAATTCTACGAGCAGTACAAGGAAGCCAAAGAGGAACTGCTCAAACTGAAAACCGCAAAGCAGAATGTTGCGTCCTTTTTCCGGGAGGAAGAACCGGCGCAGCAGGAGAGATAAAGGGGTGTGCGTATGATCAACCTGAAAATCGACCCGGAGTTCCAGTCCCAGATTCCTCCTCTGACCGATGATGAATTTAAGCAGCTTGAAGAAAATATCCTCAAAGAGGGCAAGCTGCTTTCTCCTTTGATCGTGTGGAACAACACACTTGTTGATGGTCATAATCGTTATGAGATCGTTCAGGAGCATCCCGAAATCTCTTTCTCCACCATGCCGCTCCCGTTTGAAAGCCGGGAAGAAGTCCTCGCTTGGATTTGTAAGAACCAGTTGGGGCGGCGCAACCTCACCCCGGAGCAGAAGAAGTTCCTCATTGGAAAGCAGTACAGTGTGGAACATCGAAAGCCCGGTGGAAACGGCAACAACCAGCACACGGCTGCTGCCAAGAAAACCGCCCCGGAGGAATTGTGTCGAATTGACACAATTCCTCCCACTGCCACGGAAGCCAGCATCCGCAAGCAGATTGCAGAGCGGAACAACGTTAGCGAATCCTATGTTGTCCGCTCGGAAAAGTTCATGTGGGGCGTGGAGATCATGGAACAGATGGTGCCCGGTATGCAGGAGAAAATCCTGTCCGGGCAGTTCAAAGTCCGTGATGCTGATATGCACCGCCTTGCCAGAGCCGATTTTCCGAACCGCAAGCAGATCGTGCACGAGATTCTGCACCCGGAAGACCGTCCCGCTCCGCAGTCGAGCTACTCACACTACTCTGGAATCAACTACTCCGCGCTGGAAGTCGCCGTCCGGCGGATTCAGCAGGACTTTGATTTTTTGATGAGATACTTGCCTAAGCTACCGGACGATTCCTACGCCAAAACTGAAACGCTAAAAATCCTCAAGCAGCACAAAGCGTATATGGCACAGTTTGAAGAAATGCTGAACGATAAAGAAATCGCATAACGACAGGCACTTGTAAGCCATCAACAAGCCACCAGCCGCAAGAGCAGGGCGGAAAGCATCCGCGCCCTTGCGCCTGATAAAAATTGGAACTTTGATTTTCTCGCCCGAATTTGCCACGGTGGGACGATCAAAGGAGCGTGCGTTTGAACAAAAAGAAAAAGTCCACAAACATTTTCCCTTACCCCGATGATGTCATCGACCGTCTGGCACGGGCATTCTACCCAGCCATCCTTGCCTGCTGGAACAGTGAGGAAGGTCAGCGCGAGTTCGCTGCGTGGCAGGCGGAACAGGCTCATCATATCCCCAGCAAAGAGAAACAGAGCGTTCCCGACGGGGAACGCCCTGTTGTACATATCGTTATCGTATGTGGATTTTGGCAGGGTGCGTCCGCAGGGCGCACCCTGTTTTTGTTTGGATTGATTCCTATTGATTCTGCAAGCTATCGGATACTTCATGCAAAAATTTTTGATATTCTAAAAGTTCTGTATCCTTCGGATTGACATATAGTGCATATCCAATTTTTCCTTGTAGATGCTCCAAATAATTTTTTTGGCTTATCTGACAGAAAGCTATATGCGATTCAATACCGTATTTTTTTATATAGTAAACTTCTTGCCGTATTTTTCTGCGATACTGCCTAGCTGCTTGGAGTTTTTTGTTTACAACAATTCCAGTTACTTCTTGACGAGCATTTTGATAAGCAACACGAGTTTTTTTGGTGTTAGGATATAAATGATATTTTAGAAACAACTCCGATACTACATGTATCAGCTCCTCAACATTACCATCTCCAGAAAATGTCAAATCATCTGCATACCGTGTGTATCGCCAATTCTTTTCGATTGCATATGATGCTACATCCTTGTCAAAAGGGCTCATGATGATATTAGACAAATATGGACTTGTGGGTGCGCCCTGTGGTAATTCTCCATTTAGACAACAAAGATAAGCCATAAACCATGAAACATTTTCAGCATATCCGAGGCCATGAAAAACATGAAAGATATCATTTTTTTTGATTGATGGAAAAAAATCCTTAACATCCATTGAAACTAAAACTTTTTGTCCTCTATGAAATCGTGCATTAGTTTTCACGCTCTGCTTCTTTACATATGCTTTCGCATATTTACTAATTTCAATGTAGTTAAGTATATTATTTAGCATCCAATGCTGAACTTGTTTCAAATCAGGAAGAGGTTCTGAAATTTCTCTAGTACCACCACTTTTTTTAGGAATTGAGAAATTTCTGTAAAAATGTTCCGTTCCATAAGCCATATTACACAGATAATGGAAATCAATTCCGATAAATCTTGCCAGGCTATAAGGGTCAACTATTACTGGCAAATCCTGCCTTACAAGTCTTTTGGCATACTGCAAATATTTTTTTAGTTCTTCTTCGCTTATTCCATCAACTGATGCCTGAAATTTAGCATGGTTACGAAATTCATTCCAGTCCATAGTGCAGTTCCTTTATAAGTCAAGTACTTAGAAGTATCCCATGCTACTTTAAATATCCTCTGGTTACCATGCTTTCAAAGCATGGTAACCAACTGAGCAAGAGATAATTCTCTTGCGAAGCATCAGGGATTCAAAGAAAAAGCTCCGTCTTTTGATTTGAATCCCTGAGGGCTAGAAAAATAGTTCTCCAAAGGGTGACGACTCGTCATCCATTATATTCTTGTGCAGAATATAGTTCTAGCATGGGATACTTCTAAGCACTCGACTGTACCAATTATGATGATTTTTTCTCAAATAAAACGGCATGTCGATCTACAGGCTTTTTATAATATTGTCCTTGTGGGATGATCCAGTTTGCACTGCCTCCCTGAGAGGTACGTTTGTTTGCTTTTTCAACATACTCTTTTCCAACATCTGTAACCAAAAGTCTATTGTCTACCATTTCTAAAAAGCCTTTGTTTTCCGCTTCAGCAATTGCCTGTGCAATTTGAGAATAAGTATATCCCTGGTTTCTTATACTTGTTAGATTTGCTTTTCCTTGAGTTAAAATGATGACATTCTTCAAAAGCTCGGCATTCATTAAAACATCTCCTATCGAGGAAAGGGAACAGTTCGTCTTCCCTTATAAGAAAACCAATATACAGGAAAAGTATTATTAGGTGTATGTACCAACTTTACGAGAGCTTCGGTTCCTTGATATCCCAAATGATATTTCTCGGAAACATGGATACTTTTCTCTATTTCATCCATAATCTCTATTTTTTCCTTGGCATCTGGGTAGTCCGAAAGTTGTTTTTTTAATTGAACAGAAGAAAATACATTTGCACTAGAACAATTTTCCAGACCTTGCTTTTGTGCAACCAGTATCAAGAATAAAATTTTGCTGTCTGGCACCCCCCAGCTCTTTAAGTTACTCAAACATTCCAACACTGTTGTGCCTGAACCTAAATAATCATCAACTGGACAAATAAAAATGTCCGGATCCTCACATAAACGACCAGCGTCCAGCAGAGCCAAAGTCTTTTCAAAACTCTCTATACATGTAATGCTACACTTACCCTTATACTTCTTTTGTAATTTTGATAAACCGGATTTAATCAAATAAAACAAAAAATAACCGCTTTTTATTTCATCTGAATTGTCATTCGTCATCAATGGGATGATAACAATTGTAAGTTTTCTAATTATATTAGCCGTTTTGGAAGCAATCATCTGTTCAAAAGCGTTCTCAAACAGTCCATAATACTCATTGGCTGTAATCCAGTAAAATCGTTGAGATAACTCCAAAATCAGATTCTTCTGGACTTCGGTTTCGAGGTTAGCAACCATTGTACAAAAATCATCAAATTCGCCAGACTCCAATGGCCATCCCTTGTCATCGAACAGTTTTTTAACACGAGCTACTTCCTCTGAAGTTGCAGATTTTTCTTGAAGAGTGTTCTTTTCGTTTCTTGTCCTTAGAGCATTGCGCATGATAATTTCTACAACACATCCCTACAATTTATACGATTGACTAATCAAATTATACTACAACTTAACTAAATAATAAAGTCCCTAATACAAAATCCGTGGCCTCAAATTAACTACCACTGGTTTACCGTGTGCAAAACAATCCAACCCCTTGACCGCTGTGCCATAGTCACGTCCAGCGCATCTTCAACCCCGGTGCAGTCAATGGAAATTTTTCTCCCATCCCGGAGTAGCAGCTCCACGCAGCCGGTGTCCATATTGAAATGACAAGCTCTTGCATCGTACTTCACATTCATGTCCTCCTGAAATCACGTTGTGGCTTATGTCGGTCAATCTATGATTTCGGATTTCATCTTCCTCGAACACCTGCGTTGAGTTTTCCGAAGAAAACAAATAATCCGAACCCATCTCCTATCGGAAACAAGTTCGGATTATTTTTGTTTGGTCCGAGTGGCGAGAGTCGAACTCACGGCCTCTTGAACCCCATTCAAGCGCGCTACCAAAACTGCGCTACACCCGGATAACTGTTTGCGTATCGCTCACAGCTTAATTAGTATACCCGATATCCGCAGTTTTGTCAAGCATTTTTTGCATCTTTTTTCAAAAAAGACTCGTTTCACGCTTCTTCGTCATTTTCGTCCCACGGCAGAGCAGGGTCCGGGCGGGCAGGCCACTCCACCGTTGCCATTGCCACTGCAAACACACTGTGTGCCCCTGCGTCCAGCAACGCCTGGGCACAGGCCGCGGCGGTGGAACCGGTGGTGATCACGTCATCCACCAGCAGCACCCGCCTGCCCTCGATCCTTTCCGGGTCCCTGACCCGGAAGGCTCCTGCCACGTTGGCGAACCGTTCTTCCAAAGGCAGCCCCGCCTGACGGCGGCCCCGGCGCGCACGGTACAGCGCACCACTCTCCAGCGGGAGCTGCAAACAGTGGGCCAGCGGCCGGGCCATTCGCTCCGGCACATTGTACCCTCTTGCCCGGCTGGAAGGCGGCACCGGGACGATGCAGTCATACTCCAGCGCAAAGCCCTCTGCAGGCTGCGGCTCCGGCACAGACCACCTCATGCGCACCTGTGCGCCAAACAGCAGCTGCGCCATCCACACGCCCATTTCCTCCGCTGCCCAAGGCGCGGCGGCATATTTAGCGTGCAATATCCCGCGGCGCACGCATCCCTCGTATCGAAACGGCGCTGCTGCACCGGCCAGCCGTCCCAGGTAATGCTGTCCCTTGTCCAACCGGGCACTTGTGCGGCGCAGCGCCTCCCGCTCCGGGGCGCAGTCAGCACACTCCGGCATACTGCCCAGCACCCGGTCGCAAAAGGGGCATCGCCGGGGGTACAGCAGCTGCCGCAGGCTTCGCACGGCCCGCCCAGGCAGTGCGTAACTGTCCCGGATCAATCCTTCTTGACGGCGATGATGACCCGCACCTTTTTGCCGGCGGCTGCGCCAAAGTTATCATACCAGCCGGTCAGGGTGTAGTCCTCGCTGTTCACCGCAGAAAGCTTGGTGGGGTAGTACTGGCCCTTGTACCACAGATACACCTGGGGCATATCTGCCAGCTCCACCCGCTTGCTGCCGCTCTGCACCGTGGCAGCGCCGATCTTGTCGATCTTCAGGGGCATCAGCTGCGCCATGTTGGCCACACTGCCGTTGGATTCCTGGCTGACCGCCACACCACCGGCAATGACCGGATATTTGATGGAGGTGCTGTAGGCCGCCGGCTGGCCGTTGACATAGCAGATGTAATAGGCGCCCTGGCCCATAAAGTCCAGCAGCGTGCTGAAGGGGGTGCCGGTAAGCTGCGCCAGCTGACGGATGCCGATGCTGAGCAGCGGACCGGTGTTGGTGGTCAGTTTTTCCCACAGCGTATCCGCCAGGGTGCCGTTGACCACACCCCACAGGATCTCGCTGGTGGTGGGCACCAGCACACCAGCCACCTGGTCTCCCAAGGGGGTCTCGTCCTTTTCCGGGGCTTTGTTGTTGACCAGAGCATCCACCAGTGCAGAGACCTGGCTCCAGTTTCCTGCCACGGTCTGGATATCATTCAGCACGCCGTACTTCCACAGGTCACCGGTAACATCGTTCAGGATCAGCCGGTCGATCTGGCCTTTTTCGTTCAGGGTATAGTAGCGGACATCCAGTCCGTTCAGGTTTACCCCCGATAGGCGGCTGGGACGAACCGTCCCAGCCGCACCTCCTGTCGTTGTGTCCAGGATCTCCACATCATCTGCAAGAGGGGTGGAACCCAGCATCGAATTTTCCAGGTCAAACTTTCCGCTGAGGGACTTATTGGCAATGCCGGTCACGGTCTCCCCTTCCGGGGTCACCCGCACTTCTACCAGCCAGCTTTTGGGGAAGTTCATGCTCTTATCCACCCGGACGCTGCGGGTGATGCCATCGGTGCACACCACTGAGACCGTCTGCAGCACATCTGCGCCGTTCTCCTCCACCAGAGAGCGGCTGGCCGAGCTGACAACGCCATAGTACACATCATCGGCGGCGGCACCGGTCACGATGCCTGCAGCCACGTTGTTCATACCCAGCAGCAGGGTGACCACTTCGCCTACGCCGCCGCCGTTCAGAGAGGAGATCTGCGCAGCCACGTCTGCGCTGCCGATCTGGTAAGGCACACCCGCCACCGTCACCGAGGTCGGTGCGCTGGCCGAAGGAGATACTGCCGTGATCCGGCCCGCAGCACGGCGGGTGTAGATCCACACAGACTGTAAACTCTCGCTGTAATAATACACATCGTAGGGGTCAAGCTGTGCCGAAGAGGATGCCTTATCGTTGCGGTAAACGGTCAGCGGCTCAAAGGGCAGCACCGCACCCTCGGCAGCGATAAAGGGACCTTTCAGGCTGGCCATCATCACAGAGGAGGGGTCCACCTGGCCATCTGTGACCGTAAAGCCCAGCGAAGCGCCGTAGCTGCCGCCGCCGGAGGTGTTGGCGGTCAGTGCATTGTACAGCAGCACCGAGCAATCCTGGTAGTTCATGGGCTGGCCCTGGCCGCAGTTCAGGTTGGTGCGCAGCCCCAGCTGGGATGCCTTGTTCAGCTGTGCCTGCGGGAAAGCGCCGCTCAGCTCGGTCATCTTGTAGCCCAGCAGCTTCAGCACCGCCGTGCATGCTTCTTCCAGGGTCACCGCATTATCCGGCCGGAACGAACCGTCGGTATAGCCGTTCATCCAGCCGTTCTGCACCGCAATGCGCACATAGGGCGCATTGGCCGAGTCGCTGGGCACATCGGCAAACAGGGTGCCTACCGTTCCCTGGGCGCTCACGCTGTCACGGTAGTTGGAAAATGCCGTCAGCATCCGGGCAAACGCCCCGCGGGTGACCGGTGCATTCAGCTGCGTGGTCTGGGCATTGTCCATTGCGCCCAGGGTCAGCGCCATCTGTACAGCTGTGTTGTTCTGCACCGCTGCGGCCGGCATGGCCAGCATTGAGACCGCAATGCTGACAGCCAGCAAAAAGGCAAGAATACGTTTTTTCATCGTAGGTTCCTCACTTTGGAAGGTGTTAGTCGGAGGGGGGGCAGCGCATCAGTCGTAACGCAGCGCCTCAATGGGGTTGAGCCGGGCGGCACGCCGGGCCGGCAGATATCCAAACAGGATGCCGATGCCCACCGAGATGGCAAAGGCCACCAAAGCAGCATCCACCGAGGGAGCCACGGCGATGCTCTCGCCGTCCAGGAACATAGGCAGCACCTGGTTGGCAACGCCGGAGATCATATACCCCAGCACGATGCCCAGTACGCCGCCCAGTGCAGAGGTGGTGGCGGCCTCGGTAACAAACTGCGCCAGGATCACCCTCTCCTTTGCGCCCATTGCCTTGCGGATGCCGATCTCCCGGGTGCGCTCTGTGACCGACACCAGCATGATGTTCATAATGCCGATACCGCCCACCAGCAGCGATATGCTGGCGATCGCAGTCAGGATGATGACCACCATATTGATCAGCGCCTTCTGCTGCTCCAGCCATTCGATCATGCTGTACACATAGAAGGAGTCGTCGCTTTTGAAGATATCCATCAGAGCGTTGTCCAGCACTGCCTTGCACTGGGCCGCCTGGTTCTCGTCCTTCATGATGACAAGATACTGGCTCACCGTGCTCTGCTGGGACAAGCGCAGGACCGTGGAATACGGCAGCAGCACCACATCGTCACCGCTGCCCATCTGGCCGTTCAGATCGCTCACCTTGGCATCCAGCACGCCCACGATACGGAACTTGTTGGCGCCGATCTTCAGGGTCTGCCCTACTGCGTTGCCTCCATAGGCCACCCGGTTCAGATACGCACCGATCACGCAGACCTGTTTATTGTCTTTGATGTCCATATATTGCAGGCCGCGGCCCTGGGCGATGGTATAGCTCTTGAACCGGCTGTACTCCTCGTTGACGCCCATCACATTGGTCTGGCGGTAGTCCTTGGTACCTACCCGCACCGTGCCGTTGAAGTCGACCTGGGGCGAGGTGTTTTCCAGCAGATCCGGGTGTTTGTCCACGATCTCATACATCTCGTCCACCGATACCGAGCGGGCGCCCTGGCTCCAGACGTTGACCGTGATGGTATTGGTGCCCAGCTCTGCAAAGCTCTCCTTCATCTTGTCCATCATGCCATTGCCCAGGCCCACGATCACGATGACCGCCATCACGCCGATGATGATGCCCAGCATGGTCAAAAAAGTACGCAGTTTATTGCTCCAGACGTTTTGCAGCGCCTGGCGAAAGGTCTCCAGGATCATTCTCTCTCCTCCTGTGGCAGCTGAAAGGTGGACTGCACCACCGCATCCGGAGAGTGGGAGTCTCCGTCGTAGACGACCCGTCCATCCTCCAGCCGGATGATCCGCTCTGCCTGCACCGCAATGGAGTTGTCATGGGTGATCAGCACCACGGTGTGACCCTGCTGGTGCAGCTGCTGCAGCATCCCGATGACTTCCCGGCCGGTGTGGCTGTCCAATGCGCCGGTAGGCTCGTCCGCCAGGATCACCGGCGGATTGCGCACCAGTGCCCGTGCGATGGATACCCGCTGCTGCTGGCCGCCGGAAAGCTGGCTGGGCTTGTTTTTCAGCTTATCGCCCAGGCCCACCTGTTCCAGCGCAGCTTTGGCAAGGGCATGGCGCTCTGCCCGGGGAACGCCGGCATAGATCAGCGGCACTTCCACATTTTCCAAAAGGTTCAGCTTGGGCAAAAGATTGTACTGCTGGAAGATAAACCCCAGCTTTTCGTTGCGGATGGCGGCCAGCTCGTTGCGGGACATCTTGCCCACATCCCGGCCGTCCAGCCGATAGGTCCCATCGGTGGGCACATCCAGGCAGCCGATGATGTTCATACAGGTGGATTTGCCCGAGCCAGACTGGCCCACGATGGCCACAAATTCCCCCTGCTGGATCTCCATCGAGATGTGATCCGCCGCTTTGACCGTCGTATCACCCATCTGATAGTATTTGCATACCGCGTCAAACTCGATCAGTGCGCTCATGGGTCAGCCTCCCATTATCATCACATCGCCGTAGTAATCATAGTAATCGGTGGTGACCGTGGTGGGGTCGTAGGCTATGGTATCTTCTGCGCACAGACCGGAGAGGATCTCGGTATAGTCATCGCCGCTGACGCCGGTCTTGACCGGCACATAGACGTACCCCTCCGGCGCAGTCATGGACTCGTCTGCATTGGCAGCACTGGGGCTATCGGTGGTCACCAGCACATAGTTGCCCCGGATGATGGCCGCATTGGGCACCGTCAGGGTCTGGCTGGACTTGGCGGTAACGATCTCTGCGTTGGCATTCATGCCCGGGCGCAGGCCCTCGGTCTGGTCGATGCGGATGGTCACCGGATAGGTCGTGGTGCCGCCGGAGGTGTTGCCTGCCACCGACACACGAGTCACTTTGCCCTCATAGCTCTGGCCATTCACTGCGTCAGCGGTGATCACCACCGGCTGTCCCACTTCCAGGGCACTGATGTTCAGCTCGTCCACGCTGATCACCATTTCCAGATAGCTCAGGTCGTAGATGATGCACATTTCCTTGCCGGTGGACAGCGAGTCCCCCTGCTTATAGTTCTTTTGTACGATGGTGCCCTTGATGGGGGAGGTGATGGTATAATTGGCCATCGTGTCCTCCATGTTCTTCATGGACAGCTCTGCATTGCGCAGGGTCTCGGAAGCAGACTGGATGGACTCGGTCAGGTCATCGCCGGACAGCTCGATCAGGATAGCATCCTTGTCCACGGCATCGCCCTCCTTGACCAGCAGACCGGTCACCGTACCGGCAGCCGATGCAGTCAGGGTCTTTTCATCGTTGTAGGTAAAAGCTGCGCTGGCAATGGAGTGGATGCCCGCCACCGATGCAGTGGCAGCCTGTGCCGTAGTCAGACCGCCCGCATTGGGCACCGCCACCACCACGGTACGGGTCAGCATATTTCCGGTGCCCAGGGCATCGGTACCGGTGACCGAGAGCACCCGGCCGGGGATCTGCTCAAATGTACCATCCAGGGTCACCAGAGCATCCTGTCCGACCCAGAAATTGGCTGCATCGACTGCGGGGAACAGCAGGCTCAGCAGCATGGTGGAGCTGTCCCGGATGATCGCCACTTCCTGGCCGGAGGTGATCTCGTCTCCCTTTTTCACCTTCAGCACACTGACCGTGCCGGACGCTTCGGCCCGCACATACTGCCGGTCCACGACCTTCTCATAGTTGCGCTGGGCCTGTTCCAGGGCGATCTGGGCTTTTTCTACATTGGTGGCGGCATCGGCACTGTCCACTGTATACAGAACCGTGCCCTCCTCCACCACATCGCCTTCCTCAAAATCAGCCGCCAGGATCTTGCCGTCCACCAGAGAGGTGACCGTATAGGTCTGGGCCGGTTTCAGGGTGCCCACGCCGCTCAGGGAATTGGAAACATCCTGCACCTGGGGCGCATCCTGCACATACTCCGGGTCTGCGGTCACCTGCTGCTCCGGGCTGCGCTTCAGCGCCCAGAACAGGACCAGCGCCGCCAGCACACAGGCTGCCGGGATCAACCATTTTGCGTTCTTTTTCAGGAAAGGCTGGATCTTACCCGCCCACACAGAGGCGCCGCCCTGGCCCTGCTGCGAAGCCGGAGCTTCTTTTTTGTTTTTTTCGTTCATGTTTTGGTCGTTCCTCCTAATCTCACAGGGCAAATAACTGCCCCGCGGGGTTTTCGTCTGTGCCTGCGCACTGCGGCCAAAAGCGCCAGCCGGGGCCGCTCCGCTGTGCAATTTCTATCCATATCGCCGGGGCCGTTTGCGCTGAGACCCAGCATCTTTTATAGTGTAGCGCATTTCGGTACGCTTCACAAGTATTCCCCTATTATTTCACGCTTTTTCAAAATTTTTTAACAGAGCTTTCACAGCGCCGACGCAATTTTCATTCTACTCTCTTTTTATGCAGATTGCAAACCCTCTCGCCCTTCTTTCTGCAAAAACGCCCCGCCGCCTGCCATTTCCCCTCTCCGCTGACGTCTGTGATTTTTTTGCACAAAAAACCAGCGCCCGAAGCTGCTTTCCACAACTTCGGACGCTGGTATGGTCGCTTATTTCTGTATGGTCAGGTAGACCCCTGCGGGCATACAGGCAGCCCATGCATTCTCCTGGCTCAGCCAGCCGAATTGCTCGCACCGATGGTCCGGGCACTGGCTGTCCAGGAAGGCAATGGCGCCATCCTTGACCTGGAGATGGACCACATACTGGCCCACCTCATACAGATAATCATGATCCTTATCCAGGGGCAGGGTCTCCACAACGCCGTCGCCAAAATCCACAACGGCGTGCATCCCCTTTTCCCCCTGGCCTCGCAGCATCCAAAACAGGACTGCGGCGGCCAGCAGCACCCCAGCGGCAAACACAAGGTTTACCCAGCGGGGAGCGGGGCGTTTTGGGTCACTCATGCAGCGTACTTGCTGGCCTGCTCGCCTGCGATACGGCCAAACACGGTGAAGTCAGCCACAGCGTTGCCGCCCAGACGGTTTGCACCGTGGACGCCGCCAGTGATCTCGCCTGCTGCAAACAGGCCGGGGATGACGCTGCCGTCAGCCTTCAGGACCTCAGTGTTGGGGTTGATCTTCAGGCCGCCCATGGTGTGGTGCACACCAGCGGTGACCTTGATGGCGTAGTAGGGAGCGGTGTCCAGGGGGTTGGCGAAGCTGGTACGGCCAAACTCCTCATCCTTCTGGGCAGCCACGCAGCCATTCCACTGCTCCATGGTCTCGGCAAAAGCAGCAGCGTCCACGCCCATGGCCTCTGCCAGCTCCTCGTAGGTCTGGCCGGTCACGGTGTAGCCCTTCTTGATGTAACCCTGGATGACGTTGGACTTGTCGGCCATAGCCTGGTCCACCACCAGCCAGCTGTAGCTGCCGGTCTGAGCGATCTCTGCAGCAGACACCACGTCACGGGTGCCGACTTCGTCGATGAAGCGCTTGCCCTCGGCGTTCACCAGGATAGCGCCGTCGCCGCGCAGACCCTCGGTGATCAGAGCAGCAGTGTTAGCCTCCACGGTGGGGTGGATCTGGATCTGGTCCATGTCCACAGTCTCAGCACCGATGGCGGTAGCCATCTCGATGCCCTGACCCTGGATGCCAGGAGCGTTGGTGGTCATGAAGCCCTTCAGCTCAGGCTTGTACTCCACGACCATATCCAGGTTTGCGCCGAAACCGCCGCTTGCCAGGACAACTGCCTTTGCATTGATGGTAACAGCCTCGCCGTTCTTGCCGGAAGCCAGGATGCCAGTAACAGCACCCTTGTCATCGGTCAGGATCTCGGTAGCGGTGGTGTTCAGCAGGATCTCAACGCCTGCCTTCTCGCAGTTCTCCTGCAGCAGGGGGATCATGTAGCTGCCCACGGAGACGACCTTGCCGTCTGCGTCCAGGGGACGATGGATACGCTTGACGGATGCGCCGCCAAAGCTGGAAACGCTGGGCATATCGATGCCCACAGAGCTCAGCCACTCGATGGCCTCAGCAGAGTTGCCGCACAGGGTCTCCACCAGAGCGGGATCGTTGATGCCCTTGCCGCCGATCATGGTGTCCAGCTCCATCAGCTCCTCAGAGTCGAAGTAGCCTTCCGGAGCAGCCTGGTAGGCAGCCCACTGCTCAGCCACGGTAGCAGCCAGAGCGGTAATGGTCTCGTTGTCCGCATACTTCTCAGCAGCGGTCTTCAGGGTCTTCTCCACGCCGGCGCTCTCGTCGAACTCGTTCTTGTCCTGAGCGGGGGTGTGGGCAGCGTTCAGGCCGCCGGTAGCACGCACAGAGTTGCCGCCAACCATGGCCTGGCTCTCCACGATCACAACGGTCTTGCCCTCAGAGGCAGCGGTAACAGCAGCGGTCATGCCTGCGCCGCCGGCGCCCACGACCACAACGTCTGCATCCAGAACGGTCTCCTCAGCATTCTGGTCGCCTTCCGGCTTTGCAGCAGCGACCTTAAAGTTCTCCGGGTCCAGGCCAGCAGCGGTCAGGGCGGCTGCAGCGGCCTCCTTGACAGCGGTGGAGGTGATGGTAGCACCGGTCACGCCGTCCACAGCAATGCTGCCGGTAGCAGCGATCTCCTCAGACAGCTGCTTCAGAGCAACGTCGCCGATGCCCTGGGTCTCGCCCTCACCCACTGCGGTGCAGCCGGTGATGACGCCGTCGGTCAGAGTCAGGGTCACGGACACATCGCCCATGCCCTTGCCAGTGCCGGTGAACTCACCGGACACGCCTGCGCTGCCGGACTCAGCCGGAGCGGAAGCAGGCTTCTTCATCATATTGTAACCCAGCAGAGCCAGCAGCACAACGGCCACCAGCGCCACCAGCGCCACAATGCGCTTGGTATTTGCTTTCATGTCTTTTCCTTCCTGCAGTTGCACAGCGGCATTCTGCTGCCGTGCGGGGATTGTTCATCTATCTTCTTGGTTTATATCAGCGTAAAAAGGGAGCTGCTCATTCGGAAAGCAGCCCCCTTTGCCGAACGATATTAGGACCTGCCTCTAACGAGGTCTCGGTCAAACTCAGGCGTTAGCCTGGGCTGCAGCCACAGCACATGCGACGGTAGCGCCGACCATGGGGTTGTTGCCCATGCCGATCAGACCCATCATCTCCACATGTGCAGGCACAGAGGAAGAACCAGCAAACTGAGCATCGCCGTGCACGCGGCCCAGAGAGTCGGTCAGGCCATAGCTGGCGGGGCCGGCTGCCACGTTGTCCGGGTGCAGGGTACGGCCGGTGCCGCCGCCGGAAGCGACGGAGAAGTACTTCTTGCCGTTCTCGTTAGCCCACTTCTTGTAGGTGCCAGCAACCAGGTGCTGGAAGCGGACGGGATTGGTGGAGTTGCCGGTGATGGAGCACTGAACGTCCTCCTTCTTCATGATGGCAACACCCTCCATGACGTCGTTAGCGCCGTAGCACTTGACAGCAGCACGCTCGCCGTTGGAGAAGGGGATCTCCTTCACGACGGTCAGGGTCTGGGTGGGGATGTCATACTCGGTCTGCACATAGGTGAAGCCGTTGATGCGGGAGATGATGTAGGCAGCGTCCTTGCCCAGGCCGTTCAGGATAACGCGCAGCGGGGTCTTGCGCACCTTGTTAGCGGTGCGGGCGATGCCGATGGCGCCCTCAGCAGCTGCAAAGGACTCGTGGCCAGCCAGGAATGCAAAGCAGGTGGTGTCCTCGCTCAGCAGGCGGGCACCCAGGTTGCCGTGGCCCAGACCCACGTTGCGCTGCTCTGCCACAGAGCCGGGGATGGTGAAGGCCTCCAGACCCTCGCCGATAGCGGAAGCACACTCAGCAGCGTCCACCAGGCCGCGCTTGACGGCGATGGCAGTGCCCAGGATGTATGCCCAGACAGCGTTATCAAAGCAGATGGGCTGCACACCGCGGACGATCTTGTCGCAGTCGATGCCCTTTGCCAGCAGCATCTCGTTGCAGGCGTCCAGAGACTCCAGGCCGTTGGCCTTCAGGCATGCCTCGATCTTGGGCATGCGGCGATCCATCGATTCAAAAGTAGCCATACGTTGTGCCTCCTCTCTTATTCCTCACGCGGGTCGATGTACTTGACCGCGCCCTGCTCTTTGCTGAAGCGGCCGTAGGTGCCCACGTTGTTCTCATATGCCTCGTTGGGGCTCTTGCCGTGACGGATGTCCTCCATCATCTTGCCCAGCTTGACGAACTGGTAGCCGATGACCTCGTTGTTCTCGTCCACAGCCAGCTTGTTGATGTAGCCCTCGGTCAGCTCCAGGTAGCGCACGCCCTTCTCCTTGGTGGAGAAGATGGTACCGGTCATGGAGCGCAGACCCTTGCCCAGGTCGTCCAGACCAGCGCCGATGGGCAGACCGTCCTCAGAGAAAGCGGTCTGGCTGCGGCCGTAGACGATCTGCAGGAACAGCTCACGCATAGCCACGTTGATGGCGTCGCACACCAGGTCGGTGTTCAGAGCTTCCAGGATGGTCTTGCCGGGCAGAATTTCGCCTGCCATAGCAGCGGAATGGGTCATGCCGGAGCAGCCGATGGTCTCCACCAGAGCCTCCTCGATGACGCCGTTCTTGATATTCAGGGACAGCTTGCAGGTGCCCTGCTGGGGTGCGCACCAACCCACACCGTGGGTGTAGCCGCTGATATCTTTGATCTCATAAGCCTTGACCCATGCGCCCTCTTCAGGGATGGGTGCGGGACCATGCTTGGGACCCTTGGTGATCGGGCACATATTCTGGACTTGCTGCGAATAGGTCATGATCATACTCTCCTTTTGACAAATTAACGCTTTGCGGTATCCGGAAAGCCGCCGTGCCTGCGGGCCAGAGTGTTCGGCCCGCCCCTGCCGCTTTTGCACCGGCAGGATCTGCTGCGCGGTGCCCCGGCGCTTTTTCCGATACTATCACGCACACATTCATTATAGAGAAAACGCAGCGGTTTTGCAAGCGCTTTTACGCAAAAAATCGCCATCCTTTTTTCCTCTTTTTCCCTCAATCGGCGGTTTCCACGCTTTTGCCGCCTCTTTTGTCACTTTTTTGTCAATTTCGACAAAGGGACGCTTTTTCCCCCTCCGGTCTGCCCCAGCATCCAGATAGAGGCAAACCCCGCCGCTGCCCCTGCCAGTGCCAGGATATGCCGTCCGCTCTCCAGCGCCAGCAGCCGGGCCGCCTGGGGGAACACAAGGCTGCCCACACTTTGTCCCAGCGCCAAAAATCCATAATTGACCCCTGCGTGGGGCAGACCGAACAGATCCGTAGACAGCGCCGGCAGCACCGCCGCCAGTGCCGAGTAGCAGAAGGTCAGCCCTGCATAGACCCCCACGACCCACCATCCCTGGGCCAGCCAAAAGATCCCCGATAGTGCAAAAGAGGCCGCAAACAACCCAAGGTCCACCATTCGCCGCCCCAGCTTATCACTGAGCATCGGCATCAGCAGCCGTCCGGCCGCGCTGCCCACACTGCCCAGCACCACCGCCCACAAAGCATCGCCTTCCGCAAGCCCCCGCTGCGCACACAGCTGCAATATAATGGGGCTGAACAGCAGCACCGCCGGGGTAGAAAAGCACACCGCACCCGCACAAAGCCAATAATTTCGGGTGCGGAGCATCTGTCCCGGCCCAAGATCCAGCCCGGTCTCCGGCTGCTTTTTCCCGGACGGGGGCGGGTCTTTCAGCAGCAGGCTTCCCCCCAGACAGACCGGAAGACACAGACCGCCCAGCGCCCAGAACGCCCCCCGGATGCCCTGCACCGGCCCGATGCCTGCCGCTGTCCCCCGGACAAAAACAGTAAGAAAAGCCCCGGACAGACCCACTGCGCCGCCGATGACCCCCGTCGCAAGCCCCTTGCGGTCCTGGAACCACTTTTGCGCACAGGATTGGATCGCCGGGTATAAAAACGCGGTGCCTAAGCCCACCGGCAGGCTGAACACCGCCCAAAACCACCCGCCCGCTTCGGACGGCAGGGCTGCTGCGCCGAACATCCCGCCGCAGAGCAGCCCCGTGCCCCACAAGGCCGCACAGCGGGGGCCGTGCTGATCCTGCAAAAAACCTCCGATGACACACCCTACCCCAAACGCCGCAATAAGCAGGCTGAACACCCATCCTGCCGCCCCCTCGCTAAGGCCGTACTCCTGTGTTACCGGCTGGTTGAACACCCCCCATGCCGCCGGGACCCCGGTAAAGATCTGGATCGCCGCCCCCGCCGCCAGGATCGCCCAGGCACGTCCTGTTGCACCTTTTTGCATAATACCCCTCCTTTTTTGCCGCCGCCCTGCGGGCCAAAACCGCTCCGCCCGGCTCAGCCTCCTTAGTGTGCCCGTTTTTGATTGACATTCCCGTACAATTTTCTATAATAGGAGACGTACTATATTTATAAAGCATCCTGCTTTACCACAGCTGCAAAGAGAGGAAAACACGCATGAAGATCCAAGCACTCAAGGGTATGCGCGATCTGCTGCCCGCCGAACAGGCCCTGCGGGACTATATCCAGGGCCAGATCCTAGCCACCTACCGCGCCAGCGGGTTCGAGCGTATCTCCACCCCCATGCTGGAAGATATGGAGAATCTGGACAAATCCGAAGGCGGCGACAACCTGAACCTGATCTTCAAGGTGCTCAAGCGGGGCGAAAAGCTCACCGCCGCCTTGGCCTCCGGGGATGCAGCCCAGCTGTCTGATATGGGTCTGCGCTACGACCTGACCCTGCCTTTGTCCCGCTACTATGCCGCCAACCGGGACAAGCTGCCCACCCCCTTTAAGGTCATCCAGACCGACCGGGTATTCCGGGCCGAGCGCCCCCAGAAGGGCCGCCTGCGGGAGTTTGTCCAGTGTGATATCGATATCCTGGGAGACGAAAGCCCCAATGCCGAGATCGAGCTGATCGACGTCACTGCCCGTGCGCTTTTGAACATCGGCTTTACCGGCTTCACCGTCAACATCAACGACCGCCGCATCCTGCGGGGGATGCTGTCCAGCATGGGCTTTGCTGAGGACACCCTGGACTCGGTCTGCATCACCTTTGACAAAATGGACAAGATCGGCGCCGAGGGCGTGCGGGCTGAGCTGACCGAAAAACAGCTCCCCGCCCAGGCAGTTCAGGCTTTGGCAGACTTTTTGGCTGCCGGAGAGGTCACGCTGGACGCTGTGGCTGCCCGCTGCACCGACCCCGCCATTGCCGATGAGCTGAAGTATGTGCTTTCTGCCGCCTCTGCTCTGGCACAGGACCAGTATCAGGTCGCTTACTGCCCCAGCCTGGTGCGCGGCCAGGGCTACTACACCGGCATGGTGTTCGAGGTCACCTGCCCGCAGTTCAGCGGCGCAGTAGCTGGCGGCGGACGCTATGACCACATGGTGGGCAAGTTCCTGGGTGTGCAGGTCCCCGCCGTTGGTTTCTCCATCGGCTTCGAGCGGGTCTGTGGCATCCTGCTGGAGCAGGGCTACCAGATCCCCGGTGCCAAACCCAAACTGGCCCTGCTGTACGCAAAGGGAGCCGATTTCCCCGCTGTGCTCCAGAAGGCTGCTGCCCTCCGCCAGGATTACCAGGTCACTGTCCTGGCCCAGGCCAAAAAGCTGGGCAAACAGCTGGCACAGCTGGAGACTTCCGGCTTTGCAGGCGCTGCCTTTGCGGATAAGGATGAGCTGAAGCTCTTTACTGAGCGGCAGTAAGCGTTTTAGGAGAACGAGAGTTCTCGTTCCTTTTTTCGAGAAAAAAGGAACCGAAAAAAGCTTTTCACACGGCTGGCGAATCCTCGCCAGCCAATTTTTTTTGCGCATAGGGCAGGCCCGCTGGCTTCTGGAAAGTACAGAACGGGCTGTAACGGGTGGGTTCCCGACTCCTTTCCCCTTTTTGTCTCCGGCTGAGGGAGGTCTTTCCCCTCCAGGGCAAGAACTTGACAAAGAAGGAAGAAGAAGCCAACCTGTAAACCATAAACTTTTCGCCCTTGCCAAAGCCTCTCCCTTTCGGGAGAGGTGGCACGGCATAGCCGTGACGGAGAGGGTGGCTTTTGGGAGAACCCTCTCAGTCTCGCTGCGCTCGACAGCTCCCCCGAGAGGGGGAGCCCTTGGCAAA
>OIZR01000552.1_pt1 | contig 27201 bp, 35 predicted proteins | sample 1588591 | NCBI WGS metagenome assembly OIZR01 (sample SAMN03283249) | human gut metagenome | biome: human-associated habitat; material: feces | host: Homo sapiens | place: USA | collected 2013 | reverse complement strand
GCTCCTGGCGTTTGCTGGGGGCTTTTATTATGCTTGGTTATCAACATATTGTGGATTAGTTGTGGATTAACACAAAATATAGAATGGAGGTGAGCCTGATGGCATTGACGCCAAAACAAAAATTATTTGTGGATGAGTACCTGATTGACCTTAACGCCACTCAGGCAGCCATTCGTGCAGGATATAGCCCGAACAATGCGGACAAGATTGGAAGTGAGTTACTAGGGAAAACTAGAGTTTCAGACGCAATCAGCAAGGCTATGGCTGAGCGTTCCCGTCGCACCGGTATTAATCAGGACCGGATCCTGATGGAGCTGGCTAAGATAGCGCTGGTCAATCCGGCAAATGTGGTCGATTTCGATGAGGCCACTATCCTTGATAGCGCTCTTCCGGAAGACCTGGCAGCTGTGGCATCTGTTAAGGTCAAGCGCTTCCCAACAAAAGAGGGGGAGGGAATTGAGCGGGAAATTAAATTTTACGACAAAACAAAGGCGCTGGATTTGGCTGGCCGTCATCTTGGTATGTTTAAAGACAAACTGGAGGTTTCTGGAGCTCTGGAGACGGAGCGAACGAAGCTGGATGACCTGATTGAGCAGATGCGAGGTGACAGCGGATGAGTACAGAGCGCCTACTGCTATCTGACAAATACAAAGCCTTCCTTCGCTGTGATGCGCCGGTTGAATTCCTCGAAGGTACCACCGCAGCCGGTAAAACGACAGTTGGGCTGTTTAAGTTTGTGCTTAAGGTTGCAGAAAGCCCGAAGAAGCTGCACATTATCGCCGCCAAGGATACCGGAACGGCTGAGAAGAACATCATCAACAAGGACCTTGGAGTCATTGATGATTTCGGGGTTTTGACGGAATATAACGGCAACGGTACAAAGGATGATAAGATCCCTCACATCCTGCTGCATACCTCCTCTGGAGATAAAGTCATTTATGTGATGGGCTATGGCGATAAGAAAAAGTGGCAGAAGGCTCTGGGCGGACAGTACGGTTGTCTGTACATCGATGAGATTAATACGGCGGATATTGATTTTGTCCGAGAGGCTGCCATGCGGTGTGATTACCTGATGGCGACATTAAATCCGGACGACCCGAACCTGCCAGTTTACAAAGAGTATATTAATTGCTCCCGTCCTCTGCCGGAGTGGGAATCTGAGACGCCGCAGGAAATCAAAGACGAACTGAGAGAAGAACCGAAGCCTGGCTGGGTGCATTGGTTCTTTTCTTTTTGCCATAATTTGGGACTTCCGAAAGAAAAACTGGATAAGATTATTGCAAACACCCCGAAGGGCACGAAGATTTATAAAAATAAAATCCTGGGGCTGAGAGGAAAAGCAACTGGGCTTGTGTTTTCAAATTTTGACCGGGCCCGCCATGTAAAAAGCAAAGAGTGGGCGAAACAGTTTGTACAGCAGCCAGGGAACGGGCAGAAAACGGAATTTTTCATGTATTTTTCTGCTGGAGTAGATACTTCTTATTCGCAGCAGTCACCGGATACCATTGCAATGTCCTTTATTGGCATAACCAACAAGGGGCGCTGTGTAGTGCTGGCAGAAAAAACATATAACAACGCAGAGTTAGAGACGCCGCTCGCTCCGTCTGATACGGTTGTAAATCTGGTTGATTTTTTAAACCGGAATAAAGAGGAGTGGGGGCTTGCACGAAATGTATTCTTGGATAACGCTGATCAGGCCACCATGCAGGAATGGAATAAATACAAGCGCAGGAACGGTAGTATTTATGTTCTTAACGATGCCTGGAAACAAATGACCATCATCGACCGCATCAATGCGCAGCTGGGATGGATGGCATGGGACGAAAAAGCGGATATAGAGCCTTGCTTCTACGTCCTGGATGCTTGTCCATATTACATATCTGAGCTTGAACGGTACAGCTGGATGGAAGATAAGGACAACACACCGGAGGATAGAAATGACCACATGATCAACTCCGTACAATATAGCTGGATTCCTTACCAGAGTAAGATTTTCAAGAGGTGAAAAAGATGAACCTGATACAGAATTTTATTAAAAAGCTCTTCCGGATCCAACCGGCCCGGGAAAGAGAAATCGTAATTATAGAGCCTCATACTTTTCTGGCAGATGTAATCCGGAATAAATTATGGTATCGAGGTGATAGCGCAGAACTGGAGCAGTATTTTAAAAAGACAGCTCGATGGGATGTGGAAAAGGCCCGGTTCTGGGCAGCTACAGCACAGGGAAAAGTACGCAAGATGCACAGCGGAATCGTTTCTATAGTTGTAGACCGATACAGGGACATTGTGCTTGCCGACCTGGATGCTGTAACCTTTGGAGAGGGACAGGAGGCTTTGGACGAACTCTGGGCAGAGATTTTCGAAAAAGCTGACCTTAACAACGTAATTGGAGAAGCTATCTCCGGAGTTTTGGCTTCCGGGGATGGAGCATTTAAAATTACAGCGGATGAATGCAGTCCATATCCGATTGTGGAATTTTATGATGCGGAAAACGTGGATTATGTGTTTAAGCACTCTCAGCTCAAAGAAATCAAATTTTATACAAGCTACAAGTCCGGCAGCAAGGACTTTCGGCTGGAAGAGATATATGGGCGCGGCTATATTTGTTACAAGCTCTATGACGAATATGGACATGAGGCATCCTTAAAACAGCTTCCGGAAACAGAGCATCTCATCGACATAGGGATTGAGGGAGAGCTGATGCTTGCCGTTCCGCTTAAAGTCCTGACTTCCGTGAAATACAAACATCGGGGTAAAGCATTATTTGATAGTAAGACAGATGTGCTGGATGGACTGGACGAAGTAATCAGTCAGTGGATGGATGCTATCCGGATGGGACGCATCAAGCGTTATATTCCGGAGAATTTGATTCCAAGAGACCCTGACAGCGGACAGCTTCTGCCAGCAAACCCGTTTGATAATGATTTTATCGCTATCGGTGATAATATGGCGGAAAAATCAAATCAACAGGTGGAGGTTTCTCAGCCACAGATTTCCTACGAGGCTTATGTGAATAGCTATGCTAATTTCCTGGATATGGTGCTGCAGGGCATCATGTCGCCCTCAACTCTGGGAATTGACCTCAAGAAAACAGATAATGCCGAATCTCAGAGAGAAAAGGAAAAGGTGACGCTCCATGTGCGAAATAAAATTGTTGACGCCCTGAATGATACCCTTCCGAAGCTCTTCCAGGTGATTTTACAGTGTTATGATTTGATGTGCGGCAAAGTACCAGGAGAATATGATCCATCCGTTAAGTTTGGCGAGTATGCATCCCCGGACTTTGACAGCACAGTGGACACGATTGGAAAGGCGAAACAGTTTGGCGTCATGTCGCTGGAGACATCGGTTGAACAGCTGTATGGAGACACCTGGACGCAAGATGAAAAAGACGCAGAGGTGGAGCGATTGAAAGCCGAACAAGGCATTGTGCAGTTGGAAGAGCCTGGAGTCAATCAGGCTGCCGGAGATTTTGCGATTGATTTTTGAGGAGAGAAAAATGCAGGTAAAGGTAGCGAACCGAATGTACCGAATGAACCGGAGTGAGTTTGAGGGGCTGCTAAAAGTAGCCAGCGAGCAGGTTCCGTTTGGTATTTATGCGGTGACAAAGGATGGTTATGCAGAGCTGCGCTGTGACCGGTGTAAAAGTAAAACAGAATTAAAGCGGGCAAAGCAGAACTTTAAGGCTCAGGGCTTTAAGGTCTATGCAAACGGAGGCTGAAATGGATGATTATGATATCACAGCTGCCTTTGAGGCCATTGAAAACGAACTGATAGCCTCCATGATGCGGAATATGTCCAGGCACAGAGCCGAGGAAACCAAAGAGGGCTATGAGTGGTCTATGTGGCAGGCGGAGCAGCTAAAAGCCCTGGAAAAGTACAAGCGAGAGAACCAGAAGCGGTATAAAAAGCAGTTTAAGAACATTAATAAGCAGATTGCCGTTCTGATTCAGCAGGCAAGGCAGGAAGGTAATATGGAGCAGGAAATTAAAATCCTGCAAGCCATCAAAAAAGGCTGGAAAGTCCACGGCAAAAATGGTTCTCCTCGCCCAAAATCCATGACCGCAGAGTTCTTCCGGCTGAATGACCGAAAACTGGCTGCACTGATTGAGGCTACTGTCCATGATATGCAAGAGGCTGAGAAAGCTATCCTGAGAAAAGCCGAGGACGATTACCGCAAGGCGATTTTTAATGCACAGGTTTATGCGAATACCGGAGCTGGAACCTACGAAAAGGCGGTTGATATGGCCACAAGGGATATGCTTTCCCGCGGCCTTGGCTGTGTGGAATATGCAAACGGATCCCGTCATACTCTTGTGGATTACGCCAGCATGGCAATTCGTACCGCCAGCAAGCGAGCGTATTTGTACGGCGAGGGTGAGAAGCGGCAGGAATGGGGGATAACCACTGTAATTATGGCAAAACGTGGGAATCCTTGCCCGAAGTGCTTGCCATTTGTCGGAAAGGTGTTGGTGGATGATGTATGGAGTGGTGGCCGTTCAGATGGATACGATCCGGAAACTGGGAAACGATATCCCACCATAAGCCATGCGATTGAGTGCGGCCTGTATCATCCAAACTGCAAGGATAGCCACACGACCTATTTCCCTGGCATTTCCACAGCTGACGATAAGTGGACGGCAAAAGAGTTGCGGGCTATCGGGGTAAAATATGAGGCTGAGCAAAGACAGCAATATGCCAAACGGCAGGAAGAGAAGTATGAGCGGCTGGCTGAGTATTCGCTGGATGAGGAGAATCAAAAGCGCTATGGAATAAAAGCAAGGGAATGGAAGAGGGCACGTTTTAAGACGGGCGACAAGAATAGCCGTGAATATTTCGATACCAAAAAGCCACTTGCGAATTTTAGGGCAATACCACAAAATCAAGTTGTAAATCGGTTAAGAAAAGAGTATTCTGCATGGAAACAATCGCTGGATGATTTTGAACTAAAAGCAGTGAAAAAGTATACATATAACTCTAATGAATCCGGAAGAGATAAGTTTTATATGAGGCTTAACGCAATGCTGAGAGGAGATATCCCGAGAGATGATCGTATTTTGAGATATGCGAATGGAATTTCTAGTGCAATCAAAAAAGGAGTCATTCCATGTGATGTGATATGCTACAGAAATATGGACACAAATCCGTATAGTAACTTGGCGGTTGGTGACATTTTTGTGGAAGAACAATTTGTGAGTACGTCTGTGGTTGAAAGCAGAGCTTTACAAAAGAAATGTAAACTTGTGATATATGTTCCTAAAGGTTCTAAGGCTGCATATATTGAATCTGTAAGTAAATTTCCAACACAGAGAGAGGTTCTCATTGACAAAGGGAGCATATATAGAGTAATATCAAAGAAAGAAGATATTATAGAATTGGAGGTAATTCCATGAATAAAAAAAAGAGTGCGGAAGCACATAAAGATTGGGAAGAGAAGATGTCTCAACCTATGAAACCAAGGAAGTTGACAGAGAAAGAAATTGAAAAATTAAAAAAAGAAGGGCGTATCTAATACCACCAGTCAGTAGACCGGTGGTATTTTTGTACCCTTTTTTATTGCGACATCGCAACGGAGGTAAACATGATAACAGCAGTATTTACAGATAACAGCGACTATGCCCGCGCTACTGGCCTCTGGCAGTGGGACTACGGGCAGAGGCTACGAATAGAGGGATTGAAACTGCCCGCAGCGGTAGAAATCCATTTCGCCCTGACAGAACAGTCCGGGGATGCCATTACCCGAGTAGGTACCACCAAGGACGGTGTGACAGAGGTAGTCATCCCGGATAGCCTGTTGGAGAATCAGGCAGCAGGCGCGACCTATGAAATCTATGCATGGATCTATCTGGCAGACAAGACATCCGGTGAAACCATCAAACGGATTTCCATGCAGGTCAAGCGCAGAGCAAAGCCGGAAGGGCATGACACACCAGAGGATGCAGAACTCTTCCGGGAAGCCATTGAGGCGGTTAACGCATCCGCAGACCGGGCAGAGACGGCAAGGGAAGCAGCGGAAGCCGCCCAGAAAGCAGCGGAAGCAGCAGCGGGTAAGATTGAGGGTGAGATTGCCGGAGCCGGTCAGATTGCCGAGCAGGTGAAACAGGATGCGGCGGCAGTTGCGGACGACAGGAGCGCAGTCTCTCAGCTGGTCACAGAGACCACCCAGAATGCCCAGAAGGCAGCCGAAGCAGCACAGGCAGCAGAGAATTCCAGCACTGCCGCGAAGCAAGCACAGGAAGTATCTGAGCGTGCAGGGGAAAGAGCAACATCCGCCATGGAGGCGACAGAGAAAGACAGAACTGAGGTTGCGGAAAATCGTAAGGCTGTCGAGCAGGCAAAAAAAGCAGTAGCAGCGGACCGGCGGGCGGTAGAAAATACCGCTTTGCAGTTTGGACAGGCTGCCCAGAGCGCGATTAATGCCGTTGGACAGGCTCAGGAGGCAGCTGTAGGGGCAGTTTCCGCAGAGGGGCAGAGACAGACCACAGCGGTGCAGCAGGCAGGCACACAGGCAGTCAGTGGTGTTGCCGAGGCTAAGACTACAGCGGTTCAGGCAGTTACCACAGAGGGCGATACGCAGACCAAGAGGGTGCAGGATGCGGCTGCCGGAATTGTGGCAGACCGGGAGCAGATTGCGGCGAATAAAGCCGGAATTGAAGCCCTGCAGCAGAACAAAGCCGATGCGATTGTTGAGACCGCGCAGGGTGAGACTATGAGCCTGACAGACAGCTCCGACAAGCTATTTGAGGGGCTGAGAGTGTTTGGGAAGAGCACGCAGGATGGGACGCCAAGTGTGGAAAATCCAGTGCCGATTGTGAATGCCGGCGAGAACGGAAGTATTAAGGTGGAGGTGACGGGGAGGAACCTAATTAGTAAAACCGGATACCGACCATTCATTGATATTTCGATACCGGCAGATGTTAAAATATTTGCATCGGTAGAAGATACAGCGGACGAGTTTGTCGTTAATGTGGTAAATGTTGATGGAACGGTCAATATGATTCCAATGGAAAAAGAAAAAGATAATAGACGATATGGTTTTCGTACTCTCTCGGCAGAATCTAAACAAATGCGATTCCGTGGAACTATTGCGACTCCAATGCTGGCAATTTCTAAAGAGTATATTCCCTACGAACCTTACTGCACCATACAATCCCTCACCCTCGCCACTCCGAACGGTCTCCCCGGCGTGCCAGTCAGCAAAGACGGCAACTACACAGATGAAAATGGTCAGCAATACATTTGTGATGAGGTGGACTTGGGGAGAGAGAAGTATGTGCAGAGGGTGAAAGATTTTATATTTAACGATAAAACAAATTTTAGTATTGATACATACGCTAAACATGAAAACAGTATTCTCGTTAATATTAAAATTGAAGATGCTTCTAATCGCAGTACGCTTAGCGGAAATCCATTATTATGCGACAAATTGAAAGCGTGCAGAGAGGATATATTTGTAACAGATGAAGTTTCGTGCGGATATACTTCAGGGGCGAATTTTTTACGAGTTAGGCTTCCAATATCTGCTGGAACAACAAATGAAGGAGTTAAAAATTATTTAACAGACAAATCTTTTAAAATTTTATATATCCTCGCTACCCCCATCGAGCGCGACCTCACCCCCGAAGAACTCGCCGCCTACTCCTCTCTCCACACCAACTGCCCGACCACCGTTATCACAAACGATGCCGGGGCGCACATGGAAGTCAGCTATGTGGCAGATACCAAGGCGTATATTAACAAAAAATTTGAAGAACTTAATCAGGCAATTGTAAAAACTCAAATCGCACTATTGTAGGAGGTTTAAATGTACGAGATTGTAAGAAATGTAATCACATCAAAGAGATACGCTCTCGATGATATGCTAAAGAAAATTGATACCCTTTGGGTGCAGAACGACATCACCGAGGAGCAGAGAAAGGAACTGGTTGCACTGGCGCAGGCAAACGCAGACCCAGAGCAGTCCAACGCACCGTTGCAGACCCAGATTAATGAGCTGGCAAAGCAGCAGAGTGCACTGAACGCGACCGTTACCTCTCTGAGCGCGACCGTCCAGAAGATTAAGGAAACGGTAGAGAGCGGAGGTACAGTCGTTCCGGAACCAGAACCGGAGCCTCAGGAAGAATATCCGGCGTGGGAGCCGTACAACGGTATTCCGCCAGTGCCATATCAGACAGGTTCCAAGTGTACTCACAGCGGCAAGAAGTGGGAATCCATGGTGGATAATAACGTCTGGGAGCCGGGGGCGTTTGGAGTGGGGCCGGAGATTTGGAAAGAAGTAGTTTAATAAAAATTAGTCATAGATAGTCATAGATTTAGTCATAGGCACGCGGGAAACCGGGTGTTATTTTTATGTCTTTTTCTGGCAGACGTAAAAGAACCAGAAGAAAGGAAGGTACCCCGAATGACACAGGAACAGTTCGAAGCTCTTGGCATTGAGAAAAGCATTGCTAAGAAAGCAGCAGAGGAATCCAAGAAGGAACTGGATGGCTATGTGACGAAAGAAACATACGACCAGACAGAGCAGCAGAGGAAGCAGCTTGAAACAACTGCAAATGACTACAAATCTCAGCTTGAAACCTTAAAGACAACTGCTGGAGATAATGCGGCGCTGACTCAGCAGATTGCAGATTTTCAGCAGCAGATTGCAGACAAGGAGAAAGAACATCAGAGAGAGATTACAGATCTTAAGCTCACAAACGCTATTAAGATGGCGATCTCTGCATCTGCTCAGGACAGCGATTTAGTGGCTGGTTTATTTGACCGCACCAAGCTGATTCTGGGAGACGATGGAAAGGTGTCCGGTCTGGATGAGCAGGTTAAGAGCCTGAAAGAAAGCAAGCCGTTTTTGTTTAAGGCGGAGCAGAAGCCCGCTGCAAAGAAAGGTTTCTTCCCTCTGGGAGCAAAGGATCCCGGAGAAGGAGGCGGCACAGAAGGACACATGACAATGAAAGAAGCAATTGCAGCCAAATTAGGCATGAATGAGAAAGGAGACTAATAATGGCAATTACACTCGCAGAAGCAAAAAAGAACGTGCAGGATGACCTGCAGATGGGGGTTATTGATGAATTCCAGAAGTCTAACTGGATTTTAGAGCACATCCCGTTTGATGATGCAGTTTCTCCGACCGGAGGCAGTGCTACACCGAGTTATAGCTACACCCGTCTGAAAACCCAGCCCACCGCGGCATTCCGTGAAATCAACAAGGAATATACTCCGGCTGAGGTAACCAAAGAGCGCCACACCGTAGAAATCAAGGTGTTTGGTGGTTCCTATGAGATTGACCGTGTAATCGCGAATATGGGTGGTATCATCAGCGAGGTGGAACTGCAGCAGTCCCAGAAAATCAAAGCGGCTCAGGCACTGTTTAACGACACCTTCATCAACGGCGATTCCGGAACAGATTCCAAAGCTTTTGACGGACTGGAAAAGGCTCTGGCAGGAAGTTCTACGGAATACAACAAAGATGGAGTGATTGACCTGTCCACTTCTGAGTTGATTACTCAGAATTATCAGTATTTTCTGGATATGCTGGATGAATTCCTTGGTGGTCTTGATGGAACCCCGTCCTGCATTATGGGAAATACAAAGCTGATTGCAAAGATCCGGGCCTGTGCAAGACGCGCAAGTATGTATCAGGTTACAAAAGACAACTGGGGAAATCAGGTTGAGAGTTATGGCGGTATCCCGTTTGTAGATATGAAAGCAAAGCCAGGAACGAATGATGACGTTGTAACAACAGGGGTGGATGGAAAGACCTCTCTGTATGTGGCAAGGCTGGCTATGGACGGTCTCCACGCTGTATCTTTTGCAGGCACAGCGCCGGTTCAGACCTGGCTTCCTGATTTTAATACGGCTGGAGCTGTAAAGAAAGGTGAAGTGGAAATGAATGCGGCACTTGCGTTGAAAGCTTCCAAGGCTGCCGGCGTGTTCCGCAATATCAAAGTAAAGTAGGAGGTAGGTATGAAAGTTTATAGCCCAAATAAAAGCTATACCGGCGTGACGGCATCTGTTCCGTTTTGTGGCGGTGTAGGGGAAACAGAGGATCCCTATCTGTTAGACTGGTTCCGCGAACATGGTTACATTGTGGAAGAACCAGAGAAAACGATTGAGGAAGAGAGTGAAGAGGAGACGGTAAAAGAGCCTCCGAAAAAGAAGGAGACGCCAAAAAAGGCAGGTGATTAATATGGCATATGAGCCATACGCAACACCGAGTTTTTACCTGAATGAATACGGCGGGAGTTTAATTCCGGAGGATGAGTTGATGCTTGCCCTCCGGCAGGCGTCCCGTCACATTGATTCCCTGACCTATAACAGGATTGTAGGCCAGGGTTTTTCTGAGCTTACAGCCTTCCAGCAGGATATTATCCGTGAAGTAGTATGTCTACAGGCTGATTTCGAGTGCGAGAACGCAGATGAAATCAACACAATCTTGCAAGGGTACAGCATCAATGGCGTATCGGCTCAGTTTGGCAGTTCCTGGAATGTCTTTACAGCTTCCGGAGTTGCCATGAAGCGGGATGTATATGCTCTGCTGTGTCAAACAGGGCTGTGTTGCCAGTTAGCAAGGTGAGTCTATGAAATATCCATGTTTAGTGCCAAAAAGGCTGTGCAAGACCGATATCTGCGTTCATTTGGAATCCGAGGAAATTAATAATCTGGGAGAGCCGGAGCGGACACTGACGCTGTATTTAAAATGCAACTACCAGGACACGGCAAAAACTGTTTTGACAGCAGAAAAGAAGCTGATACAGGTTTCCGGCACTGCTTTGTTCTCCGGTGATATTGCTCCGGATTGGCCGACCTTAAGCGGCGGCACTGTCACCATCTTCGGACAGAACCGGAGAATCGTCCAGGGAATAAAAGCCCGGAACCCTGATGGAACGGTCAATTATTGCAGACTGGAGGTGGTCTGATGCAGGTTAAATCATCAGTAACCCTCAATCTTCCACGCATCCGGCAGCTGACACAGGCTGCAATTACAGCCCTGGAGCAGACCGGAGAAGCGCTGCATACAGAGGTTGTGCAGGCCCAGGTGATGCCGTTTGATACCGGACATCTGGAAGAGGATGCGACATTTGTAGATTATTCTGATTCAGCGGATGGAATTGTGCGGATTGTATCCAGCACACCCTATGCCAGACGGTTATATTATCATCCGGAATATAATTTCCAGACAGATGAAAACCCGTTTGCAGGCGGCGAGTGGTTTGAACCGTGGCTTCCGGGTGGTATCAGTCAGGATTTCGCAAAGGATGCGTTTAAGAGATTTTACAAAAAGGCAGGTGGTTTGTGATGCTGGCCCTCACCGATATCCGCTCCTGGGTGGAGAGCCTGGGAGTGAGTGGCGCAGGAAATGTCTATATTGGCAAGCTGGACGACAGTAAGCAGCAAGTGATTGGCGTATATGGAAGAACGTCTTCTGGCGCGCCTCATATTGCCCTTGGCGGCCTTTCCTGTACCACCTATGCTACCCGTAAAATTTCAATTCTGCTGCACTGGAACCGGTCGAAACCGGAATCAGAGGCGGCAGCTTTTGAATTGTATGACAAATTGCTGCATGAAACAGAAAACAAGAGCCTGATCATCGGAGAAACCCGTATCAATAGGCTACATCTTGAAATGCCCGAGCCGAAAGACATCGGGCAGGACAAGTACGGGGTTTACGAATATGCCATCTGGCTCTTAATCGATTATGAAAGGAGACTTTAAAAATGGCAGGTGCACCGACTGTTTATCCTGTTTTTAACAACAAATTTAAGGTTGGAATTGCTGGCGGCGGGACTGCTGAGACCACGATTGCCAACCTGACTAATTTTGCGCCAAGCATTGAGGGCGGCGTGGACGAGTGGAACCCGATGGAGGCTGAGGGCTGGGGAGATGCCATGATGACCAGCAAAAAGCTGTCCTTTAGCTTCCAGGGCAAGCGTACTTATGGAGATCCCGGAAATGACTTTATTGCTGGCCTTGCCTGGAAGTCTGGTAATGATGTAGTTGCTCCGTTTTGTTGGGAAATGCCCTCTAGAGCAAAAGTGGAGTTTACCGGTATTATTAACGTAACCTCTCCTGGTGGTGGAGACAGTACCACTACGGATAACCTGGAATTTGAAGTTAAGTGCAAGGGCAAACCGAAGTTTACGCCTGGATCTGATGCCTGAAGGAGGAATGAAACAGCATGGCAAAAAGAAGAGATATTACCGAAAAATTATCGTTTGACGAAAACCCGTGCCTCACAATCAAAGGCAAAGACATCGAAGTCAACGCAGACGCTCCCACAGTCTTAAAGGCTATGGGAATTTTTACGTCTGAGGACACAGGCGCAGACGACATTGCAACAATTTATGACCTCATTTTCCCGGAGAAATCAAAAAAGAAATTAGAAGCGTTAAAACCGTCTTTCAACGACCTGATCATCATCATCGAAGAGGCAATCATGCTGATTACCGAGGAGGAAACTGCCACGGGAGAGCAGTGACCCGTACTACGACCTATTTGACGACTGGAATTTGATTGTTTCCAGTTTTCTAACGCAGTACGGGTTAAGAATCCGAACAAAAGAATTTGAATCAGTCACATGGGATGAGTTCCGGTCACTTCTGGCCGGAATTTCTCCTGATACGCCGCTGGGGCGTGTGGTAGCCATCCGGTCCGAACAGGACAAGGACGTTATTAAACACTTTACCACAGACCAAAAGCGGATATACGATGCCTGGAGGGAACGAAAAGCGCAGAGCATCACTCCTGAGACGTTTGACAAACAGATGGCATATCTGGAACGCATGATGGCTCAGTTGTGCGGATAGGAGGTGGTTAAATATGGCAGCGGAGAGCGTTGGACAGATTGGCTTAGACCTTGTTGTTAATCAGGGGACATTCGATAAGCAGATGGCGGGGCTGCAGAGCACTGCGAAAAAAGCCGGCCTTGTTCTGGCTGCGGCATTTTCTGTCAAAAAGCTGGCCGACTTTGGAAAATCCTGCATAAAGCTGGGAAGTGACCTACAGGAGGTTCAGAACGTAGTCGATGTGACCTTCCCGCGGATGCAGAAACATATTAATGCATTTGCTCAAAAATCCGCGGCATCCTTCGGCCTATCTGAAACCATGGCGAAACGGTTTTCCGGAACCTTCGGGGCGATGGCAAAATCCTTTGGATTTGGCGAGAAGGCAGCCTATGACATGGCAACTACCCTGACCGGACTGGCTGGAGATTTGGCATCCTTTTATAACATTTCTCAGGATGAGGCCTACACGAAATTAAAGTCCGTGTTTACCGGAGAAACTGAAACGCTCAAAGACCTGGGCGTGGTAATGACCCAGAGCGCGCTGGATTCTTACGCACTAGCGAATGGTTTCGGGAAGACCACGCAGGCCATGTCTGAGGCGGAAAAGGTTGCGCTGCGGTATCAGTTTGTACAGGACAAGCTGAGCGCTGCATCTGGAGATTTTGCGAGGACGTCCGGCAGCTGGGCGAACCAGGTAAGGATCCTCCAGCTGCAATTTGAATCCCTCAAAGCTACTATCGGCCAGGGATTAATCAACGCACTGACCCCGGTGATTAAGGTGATCAATACCATCATCGGTAAACTGATAACCCTCGCAAATGTCTTCCGGGCATTTACGGAGGCGCTATTCGGTAAGGCTGGTGGTGGAGGTGGCGCAGAAGCAATGTCTGACGCCATGGATTCAGCAGCCAGCGCATCCGGTGTAGCAGCCGGGAACGCGCAGAAGCTGGCCGGAGCCAGTGAAAAGGCGAAAAAGAATCTGGGGGCAACGGGAATCGATGAATTAAACATCGTATCCGCCCCAGACAGCGGTGGTTCTGGTGGAGCAGCAGGTGCAGGTGGTCTCTCGGATGTGGGGGGCGATTATGATTTTGGTGAAGAACAGAATTCGGTAATTGATGAACTGAATTCTCGTTATGCATCACTGTTAGAGCGCTTTATACAGCTTAAAAATTTGTTTATGGCAGGCTTTAAAGTCGGAATCGGTGATCTGTCTGTCTTTGACAGTATTCAAACGAGCTTAGGTAATATTAAGTCTAGTTTGAAAAATGTTTTTTCCGATGATAATGTGAGACAATCTGTTACTCGATTTGCAAATATTTTAGCTGTGAATCTAGGGAATGTGGCTGGAAGCGTTGTTTCAATTGGAGCAACGATTGCTGATAATATTTTGGGAGGCATAGATATTTATTTAGGCCAAAATAGTCAGCGAATAAAAGACTTCCTTATTTCAATGTTTGATATCGGAGGGGAAATTGCTGCGATCTCAGGTGATTTTAGTTTAGCGGTCGCGGATATATTTTCTGTGTTTCGGAGCGATTCAGCAAAACAAATTGCTGCGGATATTATTCAAATATTTTCAGATGCTTTTATGGGTGTATCAGAACTTATTGCATTATTTGGAAGCGATATTGTAAGGCTTCTCACTGAACCCATAACAGATAATGTCTCTGGATTTAAAACTGCATTTGAAGGAATTCAAGAAGCGGTTCAAATAGTAACATCTTCAATATCATCAACATTTCAGAAAATGGTTGATGGCACAGTCAAACTATACGAAGAGCATATTTCTCCATTAATAAAGTCCATTACAGACGGCTTGTCGGAAATTGTGAAGGTAGTGCTTGAAAATTATAATGAATACATACTTCCAATTATTCAATCCGCAAGCGAACGTTTCGCAGTCTTTTGTGAAGAAACTTTACAGCCGCTAATAGATAAATTTTTGGAATTTTCTGGTAAAGTATCTGATGCAATAAAAGAACTATGGGAGTCTGTTATACAGCCTTTTATTATTTGGTTTGTTGAAAATGCAGTGCCAATAATTGCAGAAAAACTACAGTTTGCTACTGATGCATTTTTTATGCTCTTAGACGGTGTTTCACAAGTCGTTGGAAGTGCCTTGGATGCGTTGAGTGGTCTGATTGATTTTATTGTTGGAGTATTTACCGGTGATTGGGAGAGGGCTTGGAATGGCATTAAGGAGTTCTTTTCCTCTATTTGGGATGGAATCAAGCAAATTGCATCTGTAGTATTTTCAGCGATTCAGAGCTTTATTGTACAGACCTTGGCCAACATTTTAGCGAAGTGGAACTATTACTGGTGCACCATTAAAGAGTTTTGCTCTACCCTCTGGAATGGCATCAAGGAACTGGCTACAACTACATTTACAGCCATTCGTGACAAGCTATCTGAGATATGGGATGCGGTTCGCAAAACTATCGAAGAAAAGTGGACAGCTATCAAGGAATGGTTTTCCGGAATCTGGACGGCCATCAAGGAAATATTCCGACTGGATGAGATGCAGGAAGTCGGAAAAGGCATCATGACAAAGCTGTGGGAAGGTATGAAAAACGTCTGGGACAATGTCTTAAGCTGGCTGAATGGAATCAGTAATTTTATCAGCAATGCCTGGGATAACATTGTCGATGGAGCAAAAAATCTCTTCCGCAGAGCAAAAGAGGAGGAAGAGGAAGAAGAGGAAGATGACGAGGGCGTTACATCCAAGGGAACCGTTACCGCCGGAAGTGTCAGAGGACACGCATCCGGAGGATTCCCGCGGCGGGGACAGCTGTTTGTTGCCCGTGAGGGTGGTCCCGAACTGGTAGGTCAGTGGGGTGGCCGTGCTGCTGTTGCAAATAATATGCAGATTACCGAGGGCATTGCAAGAGCTGTACGTTCTGCCATGACTCCGCTCATTTCTGCTGTGACAGCTGCATCCACAGCTCCGCCGCTGGCAACGGTGGGAAGTGTAGCCCCGACCTACACGCAGGAGGAGCAGCTGCAGGCAATGATGGCAAGGGCTGGCGGTCTGGTGTCCAAAAATGATGACCAGTACCTGCCGATTATTATTGACTTGCTGCGCCGAATCATCGAACTCATCGAAAATATGGATCTGGTGGTCAATATTGATATCAGAGAGATGAGAAGGAAACTGAAAGACTTAGAGCGCCGTTCTGGCGTTGTATTTGACTGATAGGAGGGCGGGAAATGGCTTTTATAACCATCAATGGGCGGGAGTTTCCCGCCCCAGATAATGTGTGGGAGCTGGTAGTTGCAACGAATGTGACAGAGGGCAAAAATGCACAGGGGGAATTTATTGGAGATAAGGTTGGACGAGACCAGTACAAGGTCAATAACCTGCAATGGTCCTATCTGGATGCGGAAACCTGGGCGCAGATGTGTCAGGAATTTGATTCCTTTGTTGTGACTGCCAAAATCTGGGATATGGTCAAAAATGACTGGATTACTCTCCAGATGTACCCGGGCAACCGAAGTGCAACCGGAGGAATTAATACTGCAGACCAGAGGCCCATAAAGTACAAGCTGTGCAAGGTCAATATTATCGACTGCGGGGTGATTAATTAATGCAGGCAGCGAGTGAAGCCTATAAACAGTCCATTGATATGCAGTGTCGTGACCAGTTTTATATGTGGGTCACGATTGGAGTTATCAATCAGGTTGCGCAGTCTGAGGCCTACGCAGAAGGAACATTTTCCAAAATGGCAAACCTTGAAAAACCCTATGATAACTACGACCGGGAATATACCTATGCAACTCTGGAGCCGGATTTTTTCCGGGTGGACGGCACCATGCTGTTTCTGCCGAAGAATGGCCCCTATTTTAATCAGGGGATTGTGACAGAGGAACCGCTGGGGGAAGTAATCACCCGTTTCCGGAACGGCCCGTATGACATTAAGGGCCTGACAATTGATTTTGGTGAATCCTACCCGACACAGTTTCAGATTATCACAAACACCCGGACCGTGACCATAAGCGGAAACGCATCCGGACATTTTACGACAACAGAGGTTTTTGAGGACACGAATTATATCAAGATTTTTCCCATGCAGATGTTAAAGCCCAGAGCGAGGCTGCGAATTTTAAAAATGAGCATGGGAGTGGGAATCAGTTTTTCAAACCATCAAATCAAATCCGGAACAAAAAAAGAATACCTGTCATGGGTTTCTGGAGAGCTGCCAACAGTGGATTTTTCACTGAGAGTAAAAAATGAGAACAGGCGTTTTGATGTGGAGAATGAAGATAGTACCCTGAACTTTTTGGAAATCGGTCAAAATGTGACAGTGACCTATGGAAAGACCCTGCCGAGTGGCGAGATTGAGCAGTTCGCAGGGACCTCCCTCCTTCTTGATAGCTGGAAAGCCAGTGACGATGAGATGAGTTTTTCTGCGAAAGACATCCTTGCAAGCCTTAACAACACTTTTTACTGGGGCAAGCTGCAGGCTACAAACCTGTATGATCTGGCTGTGGAAGTCCTGACAGATGCGGGGCTGGATGAAAGACAGTATATGATTGATGCATATTTAAAAAATGTGTCCGTTGTTAATCCGCTGCCGATAGCCACACACGCGGAGTGTTTGCAGATGATTGCAAATGCAGGGCGAGCCATTATCACAGTGAGCCGGGATGGAACCATCCATCTGAAAGCAGGATTTACGACCGTTGTATCTCCTGAAAAAATGGTGGTGACATCAAGCAGTGCGGCAAAATGGGCGAATCCGCAGGCGATTGTAAGACAGGAGCCGCAGTATAGTTATGGCATCTTCTGGCCGGACTTTTTCAAAGTAGATGGAGGATTAAGGTTCCTCCCGCGGGGAAGCAATTATATCAATACCGGATTTGTGAGTGCGGCAGTGGCAGATAACTCCGGAGCTTTTGCAAGTCCGCCCAGTTTTTCGATAGCCCTAGAAGCAGCGTTTCAGTATTATGGGCTGACGATTGATTTTGACGGGAATCCGCCTACCAGAATGCAGTTAATCACCTATCTGGCCGGAGTGCAGCAGGAGGTTTATACACATACTGCCATCACAAAAAACACAGTCATAAAGCATGAGTTTCCAGTATTTGATAAGATGGAGTTCCGGTTCCTTTCTGGCAAGCCTGGAAATGGTGTGATTGTGCGTCAGGTGACATTTGGGGACGTGACGGACTTTTCCATCACCTACAAGACCATGACCGATACTCCGGTTGGCGAACGGCTGACGAAATACAAAAATCTTGTAATTGCAACCACAAAATATGCAGAAACAGGCGAAGCCGCAAAGGAACTATACAAAGATTCTGTGAGTGGCGGTCAGATTGTAGACTGCTATTTGAGCAATCCGGGATATGGTTTTTCTGTGAGCCACGGGAGGATTGTTAAGACAGCAGCTCAGGCCGTCCAGGTGGATTTAACAGGGGTATCCGGTACAGTGCAGCTTGTTATTACTGGCAAGGAGTATTTGCAGACACAAAGCGGGTACAGCTTGCAGCTTAACTCTACAGGCGAAACCAAGAACTGGAAGAATCCTCTCGTGAGTACGGAATCCCATGCCGCTCTTCTTGCAGAGTGGATCGGGAACTACCTCAATAACAATGTAGAATACGATGTTTCCTATCGCGGAGACCTTCGCCCGGATGCGGGGGACATTATATTTTTACAGGGCAGAAAAACAGACAGACTGCAGGTATTCCTGGAAGAAAACAGTCTGGATTTTAATTCCGGAAAGCTATCCGGAAAAGTAAAGGCAAGGAGGGCGGTCAATGGCGTGGATGCAGCCAAAAGTGGACTGGGAAAGCAGTTATGATTCGTCCGGGAATTATACCGGCGATTACTTTAATTATACCGATTACAACCGGATAAAAAACAATCTCACCGAGCTCCGGAACAAAGCTGTTTTGCTGTATCCGGAGTTTTCTCTTTCCTCTATGGGGGCAGATAAAGCGGCAGGAGATTACCTGTATGCAGATGAAATTAATGCTCTGGAGGATAATCTGGATGCAATCTGTAAAAATACCATCCCAGAGCTGGGAGGAGTAAAGAAAACGTACTACGAAAATACGGCAACGATTAACTATGTGGAACTGAATCGCATAGAGCAGTGTTGCCTGAATCTGTATAACAATCTTGTAAATCAGGCACAAGGGCGACCGACACTGTCGTTTGTGCTGGGGACAGGAGGTCATTTTTAATGGCATTAAAAACAAATTATAAGGATGCAGCGTGGAGCGGAGAGCGACAGTATCAGATCCGTACCCTGGGAAATGGATACAGTGCTATCACGGACCGAACCGTGTACACGGTACAAGGGGATGCATTTGGCGCAAAGGATATCAATGACACCAATGCTGCAATAAATAAATTAAATCACACAACAGAAGTAACCCTGTATGCAAATAGCTGGAGTGGTTCTTCTGCACCCTATTATCAGTATGTTTACAATAGCGCATTTACCGCAGACATGGAGGCAATCCTCGTGAGTGCTCTTCCAGTCGGTGCCTCAGCCTCTGTTCAATCTGCTTACGCGGAGGCTTATCGTATCATCAGCTCCGGAGCTGCGCAGTTTGGAAACGGAAATGCAGTTTTTTATGCGTATGAAAAGCCTACCACAAACTGTACGGTAGGGCTTAAGGGGGTGTGAGCATGGGAAGAATATGGATGCCTGGAAGCGGAGGTGGAAAAGGTGCAAAGCTGGAAGCAGTAACTGCAGGGGCATATGATGTGCGCGAGGGAGCAGTGATTGTGGACAAAAACGGAAACCCAGTTACAGGTTTGGTGCCGACGAGAAATAGGTGGACAGCCAATTTACCCATTAATGGTCAGGTAGCAATTCCATGGGGAATCCACGATGGAAACGGCCTTGTCACGCAAAATATCCCAACACAGGCAGCGATGACATTAAACCCTGGAACCACACAGAAAACAGCGTATGTCTATCAAAAATACATGCTGGGCAACATCACAGTTCCGGCCATCAATATTCCGGCAGCCTACATTAAGAAGGGTCAGCGGATTACCTTCCCGGATGGAAGTTCGGTAGTTGGTACCTTTGAGGGATACGTGGCCAATGCAAACGACCTGTACTATCGCGGAATCTATAACAACCCCATGAATTTGGAAAATTCTAACATGGAATTTCGTTCGGATTGCATTGCTTTCCCGGCAATTAATACTTATTATTTACATTTCACTCATCCTATAAATATGTCTGCTTACAGCAAATTGATTATAGAGGATGCGCGGAGTGGTGTGTTTATCGCAACTTCAACTTATATCAAAATGCAGAGATTGTGTGTGGGCTCATCGGTTAAGCCGACTGCAGTCAAATCGGTGCCTACATCCATCAGCGGCAAATCACTGGTATTTGATATATCGTCTCTGCAGGGCAGCCAGTATATCCGTTTGGGTCTTTATGGAGCGATGAACGCGCAGGTCACCCGAATCCGTTTAGAGTAACTACATTATTAATATACACCGGTGCCGCACCGTAACGCGGCAGAAAGGACAAATTATGAGCATTAAACACAAATCTGAAACCCCTTATGTAAATGCAGGCCCCGCAGTTGGGAAGGACAGCGAGCCGCTGAAAAACAAGGCATTAAGCACCGGCGAGGGGCATGAGTACACCAAACCTGCCACCCCTGGAAAGCCTCATATCGTCCAGTCTGGGCATAAAGAGGGCGGGCCAGGGCACAAGGATTGCAAGCATGATTAAAAATTGACAGGAGGTACTGTAATGCTGACAGACATTGTACAGTACATTTTTTTACACTGGGTGGAGTGGCTATTTTTAGCCATATCCGCCCTTTTGGGTTGGGGCTATCGTCAGCTTACCAAAAGACAAAAAGCCGAAGCAGAGCGAAATACAGCCCTGCACGAGGGAATGCAGGCTCTTCTCCGTGACCGCATCATACAGGCCTACAACCATTACCAGGACAAGCAATACTGCCCGATATACGGAAAAGAGAATGTAAAGCGGATGTATGATGCATACCACACGTTGGGCGGTAATGATGTAGCAACAAAATTAAAAGATACATTGTTAGAAATGCCGGAAGAACCGGCAGAAAGAGAGGAATGAATATGCTTAAAAATTGCGTTTTTCGGCCAGATGTGGATACTGTGGCATGGATTAAGGCAGCAGGAATCCGGGCAGTCAAAACCATGGCACAGACGTTTGTGGCCACAATTGGAACAGCGGCTGTGATGGGGGATGTTAACTGGCAGATGGTAGGCAGTGCAACTGTACTGTCTGGCATTCTGTCTGTAGCGACATCCATCGCAGGCATCCCGGAGGCAGCAGCCCGGTAAGGAGGTGATCCAACATCTCCCGCGCCCGGCCGGGTGATGCCGGGCAATTCTATAAAGTAAGAAAGGAATTGAACTATGAAATTTTCAGAAGCTTTTGAAAAAATGAAATCCGGCGCAAAGGTTAAGTTGCCGTCATGGGGCGGATATTGGTGTTGGAACGCAGAAAAAGAAACCATTATGATGCATTGCCGCCTGCAGGATGCAGACAAGCCCGGTGATGTGCTTGATATTCGGGAAACGCAGAGGGTTGAATATACTCTGAAGAATATCCTGTCTGACGAATGGATCTTTGCAACAGAGAAAAACACTCCTGCGTTGGGTGGTGTGGCTGCCTTCGATTTTGGAACAGCCATTAAAATGATGAAGCGAGGCATGAGGGTTAAGCGGCAGGGATGGAACGGAAAAAATCAATATATTGAATTGGCATCCAATATCAGCTACAAGAATGCGGCAGGAGATGTTGTAAATTGTGAGCATGATGCTATTGGAAATAAATCCATTTCATTTGTTGGCACAAGCGGCATACAGATGGGATGGCTTGCCAGTCAGGCGGATATGCTGGCAGAAGATTGGGTGTTTGCAGAGTAGGAAGGAGAAAGTTATGGGAAGTCAGGAATTTTTAAATATTTGTAAAACAAAAGTGGCAGAGTATCACAATTTGAAGAAAGATAAAACAGATGCAGGCGCAGCTATGACAGCAGATGATGTATTTGTGGTCTGGTACTGCAAAACTCTCCAGAACCATAAGGCTCTGCTCAGCACTCCGGTGTCTGATGGAATGTACTACGAGCTGACCTATAATGGCGACAAAAACGAACTGTATTTTGATGCCTATAAAAAGTGGGAAAACGTCTGTTATCCTATGTAATTTGCGACGTCGCAACATATGTAGCATAAAAATGCCCCTGGAGAAAAATCCGGGGGCATACATAAATTAAACATGAAGCTGTGATTTTAATGCCTCCTGTAATACCTGCGAGAAGTTTACATTGTGTTCCAAAGCAACAGCATTTAGCCATGCAGGAAGTGTGACAGTTCGGTTGACAGAACGGTTCATTTGAGCCATACGAACAGATGGCATATAAACATCAATCAGTACCACTCTTTCATTTGGTGCAAGTTCTACTTTCGGTAAGGGAGTAGGAGAAGGGATTTCCTCATCATCTTCTTCTAAACCGTTTAAAACGCAGCCAAGTAATTCTCGAGCAGAGAGAAGAGCATCATCTTCATTTATGCCGCTTGTTGCGCAATCTAAATCAGGAAAAGTAACAGCGATTTCCTGATCTGGTTCATAGGTGAAAATTGCGGGGTAGAAATAGCGTTCTACTTTTTTCATGGCAATACCTCCAATTATTATCAGAAGGGAGTGTCCGGGGCTACCGAAATAGTAGCCCGGACTGTCTTTCAATACTATCAAGCGTCTTCCGAGGGATGTCTTTGTCAGGATGTTTTAAAGTAACACGCCCTTTTTTAGTTGGATGTTTGAATTGATGGTGGCTGCCCGCCACATTCACTTCATACCATCCATCGGCTTTCAGCATTTTCAAGACCTCTCTTGAAGAATAGCTTTTCATATTGTACCTCCTGACAATTATATAATAACACATATAATAATATTTGTCAATGGAAACAAATGTTTTTGTATGTGTAATGATGGGGGCACATACATTTTAAGAGGAGAAAAGTATATGGAAAATACAGTAAAGAAGTTAATCGACCAGGCCGCCAAATGGGTCGGCTACTTGGAAAAGCGAAGCAATGCCCATCTGGATGATTTTACAGCCAATGCAGGCAGCAACAACTATACCTGTTTTGCCAGAGATTACCGGGAGCATACCGGCGGTAACTATCAGGGGCAGCCCTGGTGCGCTATGTTCGTATCCGAAATGTTTGTGCAGGCATTTGGTCCGGAGACAGCCAAGATGCTATTATGTGGCAATCTATACCACTACTGTCCGACGGGCGTAGAACAGTTTAAAAAAGCCGGCTGTTTTAGTTTCACTCCGGAGCCGGGAGCGGTGATATTTTTTACCAACGGGAAGCGGGCATACCATACCGGCATCGTCACGGAAGTAACAGCCACGCGGGTAAAGACCATTGAGGGCAATACCTCCGGCGCTTCCGGCGTGGTGGAAAATGGCGGGGGAGTGTGCAGGAAGTCTTACAGCCAGAACGACAGCAAAATACTGGGCTATGGTCTGCCGCCATGGTCAAAACTGGGGAAATCCGGCTGGCAGCAGGAGAACGGCGGCTGGCGGTTTTATCTGAACAACGAGCGCTGTGTTGTCAACGACTGGTACGAGGATGAGGGGCGCTGGTACTGGTTTGACGGCGCCGGCATGATGGTGCGTAATGTTTGGTATCAGTATCATGGTAATTGGTACTACCTGGGAGCGGATGGAGCTATGGTAAAGGGGCAGCAGACCATTGATGGAAAGTGGTACATCATGGACGATGAGGGTCGGATGCTGACGGAGCCAGTCACATTGACGCCGGATGCAGATGGGGCGCTGCGGTGGCCGGGGATGGCAAAATAGTTCATTTTTGGTTCTGGCAAGGGGCTGAAAATCATTATATGTTCTTACAGTATGGCGGCCCGGATGGTGAGGCAGCGGCAGCTCTTCGATATTTGAGCCAGAGATATGCAATGCCCTATGAAAAGGGAAAGGCGGTTCTGAATGATGTGGGAACAGAAGAGCTGGGGCATTTTGAGATTATTGGAGCAATTGTGCACCAGCTGACGAGAAATCTGACACCTCAGGAAATTGAGGATTCTGGATTTGGCCCGTATTATATTGATCATACAACGGGAGTCTGGCCGCAGGCAGCAGGAGGAATTCCGCTGAATGCCTGTGAGTTTCAGTCTAAGGGAGATCCGATTACAGATCTTTTCGAGGATCTTGCTGCAGAGCAGAAAGCCCGGTCGACCTATGATAATATCCTTCGGGTGGTAAAGGATCCGGAGGTATGCGATCCGATTCGCTTTTTGAGAGAGAGAGAAATTATCCATTTTCAGCGGTTCGGTGAAGTTTTAAGAGACGTTCAGGATCGTTTGAGCAGCCGTAATTTTTATGCCTTTAATCCGGCATTTGATAAGCCGCAGGCAAGAAGTGGAAAAACAGATTCTTAAGTATAATTTAGAATAATAAATAAAAAATCTAAATATATCAGATAATATAAAGAATATATACAAATATCAAATATTATTAATGTTTTTGTTGAAAATAAATTGAAAAATGTGTTGACAAAATGGAAAAGTAGTGATATTATATAACCATAGAGATAAGAACTTCTTATCTAAACAAAAGCAGAGAAACAGACATTTGATTCAAGACGCAGATGTTTGTGGAGCTGAAAAGTAACAAAAGGGTTTGGCAGTTACCTCAACTTGAATAGGTTTGGAACAGAATTTCAATCAAAAGTAAATATCAAAATTTATCAGGAATCAAAAGATAGGAAATATTCAAAGAAATGAGAATATAAAATGATAGATTATATTAAAAGATATAAATTATCTTAGATGAGAGATAAAGGAAAAGATAATATAATTTGAGTTGAAAAGATGTGAAAGACTGAAAGAAAATGCCAGGAAAGAGTCTTTATATGATAGTCGTAGGAGGCTATAGATAGAGACTCTTTCTTTTTGCGCGGTATCTTTTACGCCCATCGTGCCAAATTGTCGCTGATATGTACAAAAATAAAAGATATAATTTGTATAAACTGTATATTGAAAGATTGGATGAGATGTGATATTGTATACATACAAGTTGAGTGTATACAAGTTAAAGAACTGTATACAAATAAGAAAGAGAAGGAGAATGAATTATGGATTACATCAACAATTATTCCCTGGAAGGCAAAGTTGCCCTGATTACTGGCGCTTCTTACGGCATTGGCTTTGCTATTGCAAAAGCTATGGCAGGTGCTGGAGCAACTATCGTTTTTAATGATATTAAGCAGGAGCTGGTGGACAAGGGTGTTGCTGCCTATGCTGAGATTGGTATTAAAGCTCATGGCTATGTATGTGACGTTACCAACGAGGATGCTGTAAATGCAATGGTTGCTCAGATCGAAAACGAGGTTGGCGTGGTTGATATTCTGGTAAATAATGCAGGTATCATCAAGAGAATCCCGATGATCGAAATGTCTGCAAAGGATTTCCGTCAGGTTATTGATGTAGACTTAAATGCTCCGTTTATCGTATCTAAGGCTGTTATCCCGTCTATGATTAAGAAGGGTCACGGCAAGATTATCAACATCTGCTCTATGATGTCTGAGTTTGGTCGTGAGACCGTATCTGCTTATGCAGCAGCAAAGGGCGGCTTAAAGATGCTGACCAGAAATATCTGTTCTGAGTACGGCGAGCACAACATTCAGTGTAACGGTATTGGACCTGGCTACATTGCTACTCCTCAGACAGCTCCGCTGCGTGAGAAGCAGGCTGATGGTTCCAGACATCCGTTTGACCAGTTTATCGTAAGCAAGACTCCGGCTGGCCGCTGGGGCGAGGCAGAGGATCTGGGCGGACCGGCAGTATTCCTGGCATCTGACGCTTCTAACTTTGTAAACGGACAGATTCTGTACGTAGATGGCGGTATTCAGGCTTATATTGGAAAGCAGCCGTCCTAATCTGATTTTAAAAATCGATTTCGCAGGCAGATCCGCAAGCTGAGCCTGCAGGATAGCAAAAGGAGGAAGACGCATGGGCGAAAAGTGTTATAAGAATCGCGGCGACTATGTATTCGACATGCTGAAGCAGGAAATTCTTTCTTTAGAGCTGAAACCTGGACAGGCAATCAGTGAAAATGAAATCTGCAGCCGGTTTGACGTTTCCCGGACTCCGGTCCGGGAAGCTCTTCGGAGACTGCAGGAGCAGGGGTTTGTGAATACGATTCCGTATTCGGGAACTTATGTGACACTTCTCAATCTGGATAATATCCGGCAGATGATTTATATGAGGGTTGCAGTTGAACTGATGGTGATGCGCGATTTTATGGAAGTGGCGACGCCTCTTCTTTATGAGGAAATACGTCATCAGATTCGGTGCCAGGAACTTTTGATTCAGGAGCCAGGATTTGAGCCGGAACAGTTTTACAGTATGGATGCCCAGATGCATGGTTTGTGGTTTTGTGCTATAGGCAGGACGAAGCTGTGGGATTTTATACAGGCTCAGCAGCTGCATTATACCAGATTCCGCATGTTGGATTTTGTTACAGAAACAGACTTTACCCGCATTATCCGGGAGCACAAACAGCTTCTGGAGTTTTTGGAAAAGAAGGATGAAAAGGGGCTGGAGGAGGCATTAAAGGCCCATCTTTACATTAGTATGACCCGGATGAAATATGCGATTGAAGTAGAATATAAGGATTATTTTGAGGTAGTCAATGGCAGCGAAAGCTAAAAATGGCTGCCTCTTTCTTTGTTATTGCCTTTCGGTGGGAAGAAGCTGTTTACGACAGGAGATGAAACAAAGAAGGGTTTGAAAGCAGAGATTTCATTTACAAGGTTTTAATTTATAGTACAGCTATAATGACAGAGAGGGAAAGATCTGATATAATTTTATAGAGAAACTAGAGTCTAGAAAATGCCAAAAAGTGCAGAAGGGAGTTGGGATGGCATAAACCAATATCCTCATATTGACATGTATAAAACTGGACAGAATATGAAAAATATGATGCAGAGAAGGGGCTTGACTGTCCGTAATCTGCAGGAATATTTGAAATTGGCAACTCCTCAGAGTATTTATCACTGGTTTGAAGGGAGAAATCTGCCCACAATTGACAATTTATATGCACTGAGTGCATTGTTCCATGTACCAGTCGATGCTTTGATTTGTGGAAATAGAGAGGAAAATTATCGGTTTTCCAGAATGGGAGGAAGCATTTGGCTGCGTTCTTATTACCTTAGTTATCGGGAGTTTTATTGGAAATAGGCACAAGAGACAGATTATACTACAGCTACAATGACAAATAAAAAAACATCCTTTAAAATAATTTTACAAGAGATTATTCTAAAGGATGTTTTTTTATGCCATAGGAAAGTGCGTCCTATGACATAAAAACGCTCCGCGAGGATCGCCATGCGGCGGAAGAGAATTTTGTCGCAGAAGCG
>OIZR01000533.1_pt1 | contig 28101 bp, 17 predicted proteins | sample 1588591 | NCBI WGS metagenome assembly OIZR01 (sample SAMN03283249) | human gut metagenome | biome: human-associated habitat; material: feces | host: Homo sapiens | place: USA | collected 2013 | reverse complement strand
ATCATGAATAAAAAAGAGACCCGTTTAAATAATTTCATACACTTTTTAAAGATAAGAAACAGCATCACCGTAAAGGAGATGGCGAATCATCTAAATGTATCCGAAATGACTGTTCGCCGGGATATCAAAGAACTGACAGCAGACCATACAATTAATTTTGAGAACGGAAAAATCATGTTTAATCCCCAGAGCAGTCTGTCGGAGGCTTCCCCTTCCTACTCTCTGGAATCAGAAAAAGAAAAACGCAACCTGCAAAAAGAGCTGATCGGCAAATTTGCGGCAACTCTGGTAGAACCCAATGACACTGTCATCATTGACAGCGGCTCCACCACCGAGCATCTGGCCCATTACATTCCGGGAGGCATGCCCATGACAGCCCTGTGCTACAGCATGAATATCTTAAACGAGCTGATCACCAAAGAAGACATCAGCCTGATCTTTCCCGGCGGCTTCTACCATCCCAACGCCCAGATGTTCGAATCCCAGCAGGGAATCGAGCTGATCAATCAGATCCGCGCCAATAAGGTATTCCTCTCCGCCGCAGGCATTCACCGGGAACTTGGTATTACATGTATGCATAACTATGAGATATCTACAATGCAGGCAGTTATAAAATCCTCTGTCACCAAGATCCTGCTGGCCGATTCCAGCAAATTCGACCAGATCCGGCCAGCTTATTTTGCCTCACTGGAATGTATAGATATTATTGTTACGGATCATTATCTGGCGGAGGAATGGCAGGAGTATATTCGGGGGGTGGGGATTGAGTTGTATTTGGTGTAGGTTGTCCCTTTGATAATAAAGAGCAGCGGCCAGTTTATCCTGCAGTTGCTCTTTATTATACCTTTATTACCGGTTTTAAGAATTTTCATTTAAGTAATTACCTATTTGATTATAGAACTCTTTAAGTTTTTTTTCGCTTCACACGCCATCTTTATATTTGAGTCATTTGCCTGTAGCATATTAAAATAGGCTAATTCCCTTACTATTTTTAACATTTCTTCTGCTGCACTATCTGGATAACTTAATACATCATCTTTTTTATTGCACCTGCGGTAGGACAAACGAATATTTTAAAGAAATGTTCAACAACCTCATACTTTCTCCTGACAGTTCCTTTATCTTTGGTTCAGACATTTATTCATCCAGCATTTTTTCAAATACTGCCTCTTCTATTACTCTAATACATTCATCCGTATTTTTCAAAATATCCTTTCCCCAAAACCTGATGACTGTCCAACCGAGAAACAACAGTTCTTTGTTTATTTCATCATCACGTTCTCTGTTCCTCAATATTTTTTTAATCCAGAACTCACCATTATTCCCCCGTTGAAGCTGAGTTTTCAAAACCGCCCAGTCTTTTCCATGAAAAAATTCACTGTCACAAAATATGGCAATTTTATATTTAGTCAAAACAATGTCCGGTTTTCCTGGAAGAGATTCATAATTTTTTCGGTAATGGTATCCCTTCTTCCATAAAGCCTTGCGTAATGTCAGTTCAATTTTCGTATCTTTTCCACGAATATGCTGCATGTTCTTTCTTCTCTGCACATTTGTCATAATATCCATGGACACCTCCCATACAACGAAACTTTCTGACTATCTATATTTCAATACCGCCCAGCCGTCTGACCAAGTCTCTCCTTGCGTTCCTGGGTTTTCCCATTTTCGGCATATGTTCTTTCAAAATCGATTCACAATCACTGGTATCCATACCGGTTACAATATCCAGACGAATCCTGGCCCTGGTACATCCCACATAAAACAGTGCCGGCTGTTTCACCAGAATCTCTGCATCAAGATCAATCAGGATAACCACATCTGCCTCCAGTCCCTTAAATTTCCGGCATGTAGTGAACCGATAATGCTGCCGATAAAACCCGCCGAAAATCTCTCCTGCCAAAATACTGCTTTCTTCCGTCCTGCACGTGAGTATAATAATATCATCTTCTCCGTCTTTTTCCAATTCCTCCAGAATTATATTAATCTCCCGCTTCTGTTTTACGACGGACGTTCTGAATCGAAACCTTGGAAGTTTACCTGGTATATTCCCCTCCGTATACATAGGTCCGATTTCTGGCATAAATTCTGTTGCAGTAACAGCAATGTTTTTAGTATTCCGACAGTTTTTATGCAAAGTCAGATGGCATTCCATTCGGCCAATAAAATCTGGAACTTTGGGCGCCTGGATCATCTGAAGCCTATCATAAAAAACATAAAACGAAGAGTTATCCGCTCTCTCCATAATATTCTTCCATAACATCCTAAGAATCGCTGTTTCCTCCAGCATCTTTTTCCCAAAATCCTGTCCTTCATCCACAATCACATGCCGATACGGAAAGCAATTAAAAGAATACATGTTTCCAAGTTCTTTTTCGGCTTTACCGTAATCAGAAATCCGACTTTTACACAGCCTGCAAACATAACCGTCAATCGTCATAAAGTCCACATTTTCTATTCCAAAGCAGTCTCTCAACCATTTGTTAAGTGCCGCATTGTAGCAGAGGAACAGAACACGTTCATTATTAGCCGCATGCCGTCTGGCTTTTTCTACTGCAATCATGGTTTTTCCAGTGCCGGCAGCACCGTTAACCGCAGCGCTTCTCTGTTCGGTCAAATAATCCAGAATTCCGCTCTGTTCACGAAGCATTCTGTGAAATACATTCTTTTTCAGTTCCGTATCAAATCCGGCTGATGGAAACACATTAAATTCCGGGCAGAAAATTTCCTTTATAAGGCGTGAAGCTTCCTTATCGCTAATGTTCGTTACTGGGACTCCCGGAACCGTAACTGTAAACAGGCGCTCTATCTCAGAAAGCGGATCTGAAAGTGCTGTTTTACTCATTACCAGCTGAATATCTCCCTCCGGCGGCATCTGGATTTTTCCCAACGCTTTCATGTCCAGCGATGGGAACCAGACGCCATGAAGAAAGGGAAAACGTTCAAGTACCATGGACAGAGGGCTACGTTCAACCAAATACATCAGCTTCCATTTATTAGCCGACGCTTGATTGAATGGTCCACCGTTATGCATGGCTTTCCCGTTTCCGTATCTCCAGCATCCACCATCATAACTTATCTGTCCTGCCTTGGCTTCCAGGCATAACACGCCCTTTCCAGCATGAAAAATGACAAAATCGGTTTCACTCTCCTGAAGAATATCATTCGCCACTTCCGTTATCCTGAAAGAATGAAACACAAAATATCCGTCTGGGAGTTTCTCCAAAGCCGAGAACATTTCGCCTTCCAGGCTACCCTGCGCGAATTTCCGAGGTTTTTCAGGTATCATTATTGCCATGCTTGAGCCTCTCCTTTAACTCTTCCGCCGTTTTCTGTGGACTTCCACCTGCTCCGTACAAGGCCAAATATCCTGCCCTGCATGCCGCATCATAATCCTCCTTCAATTCTGATGAGAAATACATCATTTCGGTGTTTCTCCACCAAAGACTGCAAACGTAGAAATTATCATCACCCACAATCACAAATTCCGTATCACGGTACGGTTTCTCCTTTAAATCCATATTTTCTTCGGATAGCAGATATTCCAACATCTCAATTTCCTCAGGAGCATCCGTAAGCATTTCCATTGATTTCCAGATAACACCATAATCCTCTTCCGAAAGATCTGTTCCGGCTTTTGTTACAATCAGCTGAGAAACTTTCTTCTGATCTGATATTTCCTGCATATTTGGCTTTTCTCCAAAAGTCGAACGTCTTACTCCGTACACCTGATCATGAAAAAAACCCAGTCCTCTGTTTTTCACCGTACCGATTACCACTCCTCTGTCCAGAAAAACATTGTATTCCTCACAACTCGTTTCTGGCAGAAGACAACAGGAATAACAGGCAGCCAAATTTAAAGAATCCCTTCCCTGCCCTTCGCTCAGACTGCATACCGGATCATTCGAACATGTGAGTGCGGACTGGATTGCTTTCCGATAAATTCCAGGGAATGTATCGGCATATCCCTGCCGCACAAGGCCTCCCAGAGTTCCCTCCGAATCACCACTTGCCGTATAAATCAAAATACCTGACATTGCCTTACCGTCCGCTAACTCCCCGCAATACAGCCTCTCTTTCAAAGAAGCAATGCTGTATCCACATTCAAAGCTCAGTTCCTTAATCAAAAGATGTGAGACCGTATGAAGCAGCAGAAGCTTCTCCGTAAGCGTTCGGGGATTCCCACGACCGATGAAAGAGTCATCATAATTTCTCTGAAGAAGTGTAATCCGTTCTCTCAATGCCATATTTTTATTTCTCCATACATTTATGGCATCTTCATTAAATTCTATAAAAATCCCTTCCCCATAGACATTATATCCCGGATACCACCGTGTCTCCGGCTCCTTGACAGACACGAAGTTGAGCGATCCATCCTTTATTGCAGATGCCTGAAACGGATTGATTCTGGAAAAGCCGAGCAACGCCTGTACTTCCCGTATTTTATGAATCAGGGAAATACTTTTCACAAATGGAATCCCATATTCCGAAATATCCGTATCCTCCCGAACAAAATCATCATATTCTTTCATTTCGAGTACAGTTCTTCCGGAAAGGGCATCGTACTCCTCCGCACGGTATCTGAGACCGGCCGTATCAAAATCCAAGTTCTCTTCTCCAGTACGTTTACGTTCCAGAATTTCCAATACCTGCCCCTCATTCGGACAACCGATCTCCATCGAAATGTCGTGGGCCGCACTTTTAAGAATTTCTCTCTCATGAATTTCTCTATTATCCTGGGTCATTGAACATTTGAGTATAGTTTCCATCTGAATCCTGCATGTTTCAAAAGCTCTGCTATTTTCAATTTCAGCGGTAAGTTTTGCAGAATAAGGAGGTATCACAAGGGAGCTTGCAATTACGGGAAAATACACGGACGAACTTCCTCTCTGCTGAACTTTCGGATACAGTCCGCATTTCTCCGCCGTATTTTTCCATGGATGTCTCCCCGTACACTCAAACGAATAACCAAAACGGACTCTTTCATCCGCATCAAGCCTTGCAAATTCATCCTTATCAAAAGCATGGTTCAAGGTTGTTCGTGCCTTACATGTCTCACATTTAATCGTCAGTCCCTCCAAACCTTCCGATGCCACAGGACTTGTCATAAATCTCAAATCAGGTTTTTCACATATTTTCATCGGACCACTCATGTTCATGCGATGAACCCACTTAATCCAAGGAAAATCATCAATATGTCCGTGTTCACATATGGTAATAATACGGGCAACTACTAATTCCTGATTGTCAGCAGGACATCGCAGACTTTTGACCATGTCCGGATCACTGTCATTTGCCTTCGCTTTTCTTCCCCGTTCTTCAATCCATTTTTTTAGCGGCTGAAATTTACGACACTTCGGACAGAAGTACCATTCTGGAAAACGGGCATAGGAAATCCCGTTTTTGGATTTCCCTCCTTCTTCACCTGCCGGCATTCCGAACCAGTCTACTCCCAGAGCCTTCTCTAAACGTTCATCATGCACTTTTCGGATTTCCTGCTCCCAAAATTCCGGAGCTGCCGTCATCAGTGTTTGAGACGGAAAATCCACCATAGCCCCAACGCCGTATTGAAGCACGGCCTGAGATGCCCTCACCGAATGGGTTTTTGGATTCAGTCTCATTTTTGTTGCTGCTTTCATGACCTACTTTTCCCCCCATTTCAGAATATTTCCGGGAACCATTGAATCAACATTTCGCATCGATGTCATGGTCGGATACGCCGGATCATACGGATTGCTCTCAAAAGCTTTCATAAGCCGTTTTTCATCAGTCCCCGGTTCATTCATTAAAAATCTCTTTCCATAAAAAAACTTTCCGTCTTCTGCCGTCTCCGCCATTCGCTGCCATTCTTCAAGAATTTTATCAATTTCATCTGAAATCGCCGCAGTATCATCTTTCATTTCCGGATTCAGCCTGGCCGTAACATTCCTGCTCCGCTCCAGAATAAAACCCTTGATTTCTTTTATGCGTGCCTGATACGTGTCCCTGTCAAAAGCTCCGGCGCAACTCTCCCCCTTTAATTCCGGCTCGGAAAGACGCAACAAAGCAATCACGATAGCATGAAGAGCCCTTTTTCTCGCCGGCTTTGAAAACGGTGTTGCACCGGTTGGCTCAACATGTCGGTAAAATGACTCGTGATATGCACGGAACTGTTCGTAATGCGACCGGTCACGACTTTTAGATCCATCATACATGGCAAATGCCACTCCCGGCCATTTACGGCCGATACGGCTGGATGCCTGAATATATTCACTGGTCAGTTTCGGCTGACCAACCAGAAGCATGACATTCAGTCTCGCCACGTCAATCCCGACCGAAATCATGTTTGTAGCTAACAGTACATTGACCGGCCACCGATTCTTCTCTGGACCATCCTTTGTATAGCATACTTTTTCCAGTCTGTCCAACGTTTCATTCAGTCTGGTAGTAGTAGTTCTGCTTGTCAGTTCATCAGCTCTTGATATTCGTCTCGCATCCTTTGCTGTTCCGAGACGAAATACCATCCTTTTGATGAAGTCCTTTACGTCATCATCAATCAAGGTCGAACATTTCCCCAGATCTTTCAGACTGTTGAAATACGCTGTCAGAGTCCAGAATTTGTCTTTAACGTCATCCGGCAGATCCATACTGTTAATCTTTTGTAAAAGAGCTGCTATCGTCCTGATTTCCATCATGGCTTTGGTTTTTCCCGCCGGCATCAGCCCGACATATTTTCTTCCAAATACATCTTCGTCGTTCACTTTTGATTCGCGGGCAAAAAAAGAATCCTCCGCATCCAGTCCGGGATGTGGGAACTGGTTCACTTCTCTGTCATATAAGGCTGCGCACTGTTCTCTGGCCCGTCGGATAGTTGCCGTAGAAGCTACAATTTTAGTTATGTGACCATTTTTACGACATAATGCATCTATGACACTTTCATACAGCCCGACCATGGTTCCCAAAGGTCCTGAAATCAGATGAAGTTCATCCTGAATAATCAGTTCCGGAGGACGATTTTCTTTTTCATTCCCGAAAAAATTACCTATTTCCGTGTTCCACGGAAACATAGCAAACTTGTCCACTGTACCGAAAAGAAGAGTAGGCGGAGATTTATACAGTTCTTCATCCACAATCTGAATCGGAAGTTTTTTTCCAAACGGGCATTGTTGCCGGGTACAAAACATTTCAAACCGGGAATTGTTCCGCATTTTGTATCCCCAGCTTCCTTTGAGTTCATTTCCGTTCCGTTCGGGCACCATCCGAGTTCCGCACCACGGACATTTCAGCACTTGGAATTTATTATTTCGATCCTTCACTTCAGACAGATTGTATGCATTTGCATCATTCAGCTTCTTGACTCTGTCTCTGGCATCTTTGTTTTCATTTGGTGTATGTTCCCGTCCGATCCACAGACCTATGCTGATTTCACTTTTCCCGAGTGGGTAAAAACCATACTCAGGTCTTCCTGATACTGAATCCTGACGTATCTGTTCACAGGCACAAATCAGGGTAGATGCCCTGGTAAACTGTTGTGCTGCCAGAAGTCGTAACGTGTAACGCATCATGACCGCCGTTCCATCTGCCTCACCCGGATATACGAGTCTTCTGTAAAAAATGGTCATTGCAGTCAGACCGAGATACGCTTCCGTCTTTCCACCTCCAGTAGGAAACCAGATCAAATCGACAACTTCCCTGTCTGCAGAACTGTCATCCGTCACTCCAGCAATCCCAAGAAGCAGAAAAGCCAACTGGAACGGGCGCCAGGCATACCGGTCTTTCAGTTCGGAATCAATTGTCCGATAATTAATTTTTTGTAGGAAATCCGTCAACTCAGACTCATCCGGGAATGTTGCCGTATATTTTTCCTGCAGTTTCAGATGCACCCTCTGCATGAACATTGCTCTGTTTGCCAACTGAAAAGCGTCCCATGCATTCTGATTATCTCGAAGTATCCCAAGACCTTTTTTCATACGCCGGCAATTTTCTCGACAGCCTTCGATATTTTTTTCAGCAACCGGTTTCAGATGCTCCCCCAGATTTTCCGTTCTGATTACGAGACCGTCAATCCACTTTTCGTAAGCAATCACCAGTTTCTCTAGCAAAGCAATTTTTTCCTCTTTCAACGTCTGATCCAGATCGGACATCACTTTCATGGACAAAGTTCTTTCTTCCACATCCGAATCTTCCGGAAGATTAAAATTCATCGGGGGTACCTCTGCTTCTGGAAAAAAGTCATTATAAATCTTCCCCTTTCCCTCCCCGTCAATATCCCAGTCTACCGCCGTTCCAAGACCGGTTCCGTACACGCGCCTGTTCCTGTATTCCAATTCAAGGGATTTTTCTTCCTCGTCCAGAAGATTAAAATCTGCCTTTCCGGAATATTCCATAAACACAAAATTATTTTGTTCGGAGTCCACCAGAATACCAGGCTGAAAAATACAGTTTGTTCCGTTTGCATGACCCTCGGCGGAATTTACCAGCATAATAGTCATGGCTGTACTTCCATCTTCCATTTTTCGCCGTAATGCAGTCACTTTCAGACTGCATTCATTATGAACCCGCACGGAATCAACAAAATCTCCTTTCCCGAAATCGATGGTCAGATTATTGACTTCATAAGGTATCCGCACATAGCCGTTGCGTAACTGATCCGCCAGCTTATACATCCGATCATAAATCTGCTGATCAATCATATCCATTCCCGGACTCTCCTTAAACCGGCGAATGTCTTTTCGGGAAAAATTCATTTTCATTTTCAGACAGCCTTCATTTCTGTCATAAAATAGATATGATTCCAGTTCAGGAGGTACGGCATACTCACTCTCTGTCGAAACCGTGAAAGGAATGCGACAATCATCCAACAAAGCTTTCCTGTAAGTGGCAAATTTCAGAGATAGCCGGACTGTATTCGTGTCACCGTTTACAAAAAAAATGATACCCATGGAAGAAGGCATATTCTGTGCCGCAAGGCTGACCTCTTCATCCAGGTTCGCCTCTTCCGGATAAGCGTCATCATCTGGTCGATTGAATGTAACCCCCTCTTCCTTATCCTCGCTATCCTCCATTTCCGTAGCTTCATCATCTTCATCGTCTGCATTCTCGTCAGGCCGTTCTGTATCATCATTATCTGCATTCATCCTGTTGTTTTTAGGAAACAGTATCCCTATGGAATACCGCTTTTCCGGTGATGTCGTTATCAGTTCATGGTCTGCATCTGGAATGGAAACTTCCGATCCGGGACCAAGAAGCTCCCTTCTGATCAGATCTATGTATTCTTCTCTTGCCTTAACTAGATTCTGCATCTCATTCATTACAACCCTCCTTCAGAGTTAATCGGCCTGTTAACCAGATATGCCGGAACTTCCCTATTTACGGCTACGATTGTTTCAATTCGCAGAACCTGTGCCAACGAATCAATCTGTTCATACATTTCCGGCGGAATAATTCCGCCAAATGTATTTCCTCCCACAAACCGGTTCAACATCAATTTTCCAATTTCTTTCAGAATATTCCTTCTGATGGAACGGATATTCCGGCATGCCGCAAAATACTTGTCTGCGTTGTCAAACATCTCGTCATCCCCTGTCAGCAATGCAATCTGTTCTATTGAATCACGTTTTTGCGGTCCGACTCTGCGGGAATCCTCATCCAGCCAACTCTTGACAGTTGCTTCCTGCACCCCCACACCATTCCTTATCATTTGCTCCGCTATTTCTCTAGGAGTATGCCCGGTCTGCTGCATGTAATCTGACAATACCCGCTTCCATCTGCCGGACATTTCATAATCGCGAATGGTTTCTTCAGATATATGCCCGGAAATCAGAAGTTTCTGAAGCACATAATCAACGATATCTCTTGTTTCATCCGTTCTCCGTGTAAAAATCACCTGATCCCCCGGCATCAGCTCTTCCGTTTTCTTTTCCATGATTTCTTCTTTTTCTTCATCAAAAACATACGCTCTGTACTGTCTGCTGAAATAAGCACCCTCCCCACTTTCAAATAGTGCCACTGCCGAAACGTCCGTTACGGAAGAACCGTCCATTTTTTCCCATTCTACCGCCAAATCCAGATTATACACGACAGACTGATTTACAAACTGTTCCAGCTCATTATCAATCTGTCTTACCACTTCGTATTCCGCATTTTCTATCTCTGTCTCATCAGACAGTCCATCTTCAACAGGAAGAAATGATCTCCTATTAAGAGTTTTTCCTCGCCCAAATGCTTTCTTTTTCTTTGCAGCAAACATTTTTTCTTCCGGTTCATATAAAAGCACTATAACTTCACATGAAGACTGACAAGTGAAGGCATCGAAGCGCTTTCCTGTAAAATCACCTACTGTCAGTATGGTATCGTACACAATTTCTCTGTCAAAACGGTTTGCAGTAACTATAGTCAGATTTCCTTTTCCCGACATCAGTCGCTCAACCCCATTGGCACGCAGGATATCTGCATAGTATGCTTTGGGTACTACAACTGCCACGTTCTTCTCTTTATTCTTTTGGATAAAGTCGTACAGATAATCTGCCTTGCAGTTTCCGTCACAAGCTGTAAGATAAAGTGTTTCTATCACATCCGGCACAATCAAAGCTGCCTTCTGCAAATTTTCCGGTAATATTTTCAGGGATAACCGAAGACTTTCCATCCGTTCCTCAGGACTGCTTATCAAGAGTTCTCCCCTTTCGATTAATTCCTCCATACTCTTTATCGGAAAAGGAGCAGTCATAAACAGTTTCATCAGAGAACAGGCTGGAATGATGATGCTGTCTTTCTCCTCCTCTGTCAGATATTCTCTTTTGATTCTGCCAAGCACTTGCTTAAAATTCAGATATTCTTCCCATGATACTGCACAGGGCAATGTTTCCATTATCAGCTCTTTTTCTATTACGGAATCGACCTGTTTAAACAGTTCTTCGGTGTATCGGTTTTTAGCTATGGGAGGAAGAGAATTTGAAAGCAGAAAATCTTTTGTACACGCAAAAACGGCTGCCTCTGGATTCTTATCCACCAGGGAATCTGCATTCTCCATATCCATCCCTGCGCTGACAAATACATATTTCAGAGACTTATGCGAAAGTAGCGAGGGCAATTCTGTTTCACCTCTTGAAACGGATTCATTCCCACAGACAATTACACCCAAATGTCTGTTTCCATTCTTTTCATATAACATATCACGTGCCACGGAAATTTTAGACGTAAACTTTAAGACTGCTTCATTTTTTCCCGGATTTCCTCCATAAGGGTACTCTTTTTCTTCTGTAAAATACGATGCTGTTACCAGTTCTGCCAGTCTGATAGCATGCGTTCCGAATCTGATGCTTAACCCCGCCATAAGCAGATCAGCTCTGGACTTTTCCATAACTGCAGCAACGGATGTCTCTGTAATTCCCGGAACATCCTTTGCCTCATATCCAAGCATATCCACATAAAATTTCTCACGGATTCCTCCCCTTGAGCGTATTCCGCGCCCATCAAGCCTTGCCGAATCTCCCTGATAAGGGATGATTGATGACCAACCTTTTGCTCCTACTGAGGTTGTATTCCCGTTGCCACAATCGAGAACAGCCATTTCTTTCATCTGACCATCCATGGATTTTTCCTGAATCCCCCGAAAAACATATCGCTTCCTGTTATATAAAACCTTGCTTCCAAACTGAATACTGCGAAGAATTTCTTCATTTTTCGTGTTGCTGTCCACAATTGCAGTCAGAGCAGACCATACAATACATATGGCATCAAAGCATAATGATCCCGTATGCAGAATAATTCCCGTATTATGGATATCACGTTCTGAAGAATCGCACAGATATTTGCAGAATGTCTGAATCAGCAACTCTCTCGATATGAGTTCTCCCTCCAGGCAGATATCACACTTCTCAAAAATATTTTTCACCTGTTTTCCAATCACTCCGACACCTCCTCTGCCGGAACCTCCTGATTTTCCACATGTCTTTCTATACAGTCAAAAGAATACACTCCTCTTTTCTGCCTGATTATGCATCTGTATTTTAAAAGCCGGTTGGCAATCTGACTTGCCCTTGCTCCAGAGACAGAAAGTGCCTGCGCAATATCGGAAGTTGTGAACGGCTCTGATATTCCCAACTTCAATACCAGACCGTAATACTGCTTAAGAGTTTCAGCGCGGGCCTGATTTTCCAACGCTGACCTGATTTTCCGACATACCGCGAATTCCGAGCCGCGCATAGCAAACCATTCCTTTTCCTCTTCGGAAAAATCTTTTTCCATCGTTTCAAAACAGTTTCTGACAAAAACTGCCATCTCTCTGATTACCGGTACCGATACGGAATTTCCAAACTGCTTGTATTTCTGCTGATTTGAAAGTTTTTGCGGAAAAGAAAATTTGTCAACACCATTTTCATCCACAAATGCATAATCTATAAATCCCTGTAGTTTTCCCCATTCGACAGGCGTCATATAACGGATAAATTTACTGTTAATTGCCGTTTTCTTTCCTTGTACAACGACCCCGGCATATTTTTTACCATTTTTTTCGTCATAAACCAGATTGCGTTCCTTCCCGGAACCCCCAGTCGCAAGAATGGTACATGCAAGCGTACATTCTGCTCCTGGCATGTTTACTACCCTATATCCAAATCCGTTGCCGCTTTTTTTCTGCCTTGTCTTATGATCTTCCAGTGTTTTTAAAAAACCTTCAGCCAGAAAAAATCCGGCAGGAACGTTATCTTCTAAAACATCCGAAACGGTATTATAAATGATTGTTGAACCTTTTTTCGGTAATTCAGTCGAAATTTTTTCCAGATGCCTGCCAAAATGATTTCTGCTGAAAGCTATAATATATGTTCTTGGACGGTTCTGAGGAAGTCCAAAATCCTTTGTGTTCCTCAAAAAGTCATTTTTCTTATAAATCAGCTTTCCATCTTCCCCACGCCTTACTCCTATGACATAATAATTAAGTTCCTTCTCCAATGTGGAAAGAATAGTTTTGAATGTTTCTCCGTTATCATGGCTTACCAAATTTTCAACATTCTCTAAAAATACTGCCTTTGGAGCAGTTGTTTCTATAATTTCTACAATATCGAAAAAAATAGTACCTTTTGTCTTATCCTTAAATCCTTTTCTGAGCCCTACCCTGCTGAATGTCTGGCAGGGAAAACCTGCCAAAAGTATATCATAAGAGATATCTTTCAACTTCTTTTTAAATTCTGGAGATTTTACGTCATTTTTTGGATTTTCCCCGTACAAATGCGTATATGTACGACATGCATAGTCGTCTATTTCTGCCGATATGACATTTTGATAACCCCCGGCAAGTTCAAATCCTCTTCTTATTCCACCGATCCCACAGCAAAGGTCAATTGTACGCATGAGTTTCTCCCCTTGGATTTTTTTAAGATTGGTAATAATCTCAGTCATACTTTAAGCTCCATACTATAATTATGAGATTAGGTTATTGAAATCTTTGTCAAATAAAATTATATTAATTTTAGTATATCACATATCGGTGAAAACAGGAGTCAATAATTGTATTTTTTCAGGGATTTAGCTAATAACTTTCATAAATATGCAAAAGTGCTTTTTAGGTCAAATTCACTTTTTTATGTGTATTTTATCAACAAATTTGATTAGTAGACAGAAAAATCATAAACTATTGGGGGTGTCATATCAGATATCAGTACTAACGTGCCTGTCTTTGTGGAAGGTCGCATCCCTCCCATAATAGCACAACCAAAGGCTTTCGAAACCTCCCTATTTGACACTACTTCTCCAATAACAAATCCAGGATTAAACTTCATATTTTTTACCTCTAACATTCATGTTAAACCTAGCTCCTATAGATCCATTAAAAACTCCGTTATAATCCTCATCGCTTCTCTTCCACAAAATACCTCACCGACCTCCACTCCACCGCATCCATCACATGCCTTACAAACGCCTCATTCCCCACAACCTCTTCCATACCTTCCACAAGTCCAATCACCCCATCATCAACTTTTCTAAAACAATTCGGGTGTTTATCTAACATAAATTTCACAGGATTCATAACCGCCAATTTCACCCACTCCTTCTTCCCCCACGTCATAAACCCGGCCGATGACTGATCCTTAATCATATCCACCTTATAACCGCCCCGCTCATAATACTCCTGAAAGCTGTAATAAATATCATCTTCGTCCACGACCGTCTTAAACTTTCCATCCCGGCAAAACGACAGAAGCAGCGGCATCTTATACGATTTCTGCATCCTCGTCGTCTCCACCATATTGATAAATTCCGCCCCTTTTCCATTGAGAAGCTTCTTTTCATCCTCGGTAAGCAAGTCTCTCTCTGCAAGAAAATTCAGATAATTGGGAACTGGCGCATATTTCATATTTCTTTTCAACGCTTCCTGAACATCAGCGTCCATATAGGTAAATAAATCGACCCTGGTCGGCACCGAGCGCTGAAATTCATAGGATACAAGCTGACGAACCTTCTCAAACTGTTCATTTACCTTGTCTTTGATTGACATTTCCTGTTCCGCCTGTCTCTTAAACAGGTCAACAATCTGAAATTCGAGATCAATCATGCAGTCATCCGGCATCTCGTAGTCTGACATTGAGTAGCTTCTTGCTATCTGTTTCTGGTACTTTTGTCCGCTCAGTAAAAACGGAAGCAAATTTGCTTTTTTATAATTACCTATGAAGTCCAGAACTGTTAAATAGCTTTTTCCTTCTGCAGTTCTTAGCCCACGCCCCAACTGTTGCAGAAATACGGTAGGCGACTGTGTTGGCCGCAAAAACAGCACCATATCAATATTTTTTACGTCCAGTCCTTCATTAAACATGTCAACCGAGAAAATAATCTGCAGCCTGCCATCCTTAAGTTCTTCCAGTGCCTCCCTTCTGTCCAGATTATACTCCCCGTCTGTTCCACTATACACAGCGGCCGCCTTTACTCCTCTGTTCTGAAAAAACTCCGCCATATATTCTGCATGTTTTTTCGTAGAACAAAATGCAAGGGCACGTTTACAATTATACTTGGAATAATTATGGTAAACCAGATCACCCCTTTGAGGAATCATCAATTCCTTTTCCAGTTCTTCCTCATCGTACTTACCGTGTACATACGAAATACCATCATAATCTACCGTACAGTCATAAATCCCATAATAACGGAATGGCACCAGCCAGCCTTTATTAACAGCTTCCTTTAAACGGACATCATAAACAACGTTAAAGTCGCAGATCTCATAAATATTTTTATCATCCAGGCGATCCGGTGTTGCCGTAAGCCCCAGAAGAAATTTCGGTTTAAAATATCTGATAATCCGCTTGTAGGTATCTGCCGCAGCGTGATGAAACTCATCCACAATAACATAGTCAAAGTAGTCTCTTGGAAACCATTTATCGCATAAATACTCTGCTTTTCCCAAAGTCTGCACCGTTGCAAATAAAACCTCACAGTCGTCGTCCTTCTTATCCCCATAGAAAAAGCCGTACTTGCCGCTGCCCCTTACTTTCTGAAACGCCTGTTCCGCCTGAATCAGGATTTCTTCTCTGTGCGCCACAAACAGCACTCTTTTATAATTTTTTGAATCAAACGCTGCAAGAATAGTCTTTCCCACGCCCGTTGGTATTACCGTAATCCCCTTATCCCAGCCTTCTTTACGGCTTTTCTCCAGATGGTACAGCGCTTCGATCTGTGCTCCCCTGGGCTGGATGGTCTCCGGCTCTTCCCTGCCGTCTGCTGCATCATACGCCTCCAGATCCTTCTGCACATTTGGCTTCTTCCATTTCCGGGAATACTCCTTTAACACATCATCTGTTATTTCATAAGCGTAATTCTTATACAGATCTTCAAACGTATTATAAAAATGTTCAAAATCCTCCGGATGTAATTTACTGTCAAAACAGTAATTCCATTCAATCCCCGTTGTTAATGCGCTGAATGAAACATTGGAAGAACCAATATATATTTCACCCTTATCCTCATAATGGAATATGTAAGCTTTTGGATGAAAAGATTTATTTGGTACGTTATAAAATCGTACCGATACCGTATCCCCCAGTTCTCTTCTCAGCATATATAAAGCGGCAGGCTGGGTTATATTTAAGTAATTACCTGTCAAAATCCGTACCCTGGCTCCGCGTTCCACAGCGGCCTTTATGTCCTTTACCAGCAGCTTTACACCTGATTCCATTAAAAAAGAAACGATAATATCAATTCTCTGAGCTTTATAAAAACACGGCTTCAAACGAGAATACAAATAATTCCCATCACCCGTTATTGCATTTCCCTGAAACTCAATATCAGAAGTTACTCCTTCTTTGTTCTTAAAAGTAAATTCAGCCATTCTTCTTCACTTCTTCCCGGTCGTACATCTGATGTCCGCCACATTTTCTCTATTTGAAAGTTCTTCAGCCTTTTCAGCAATAATTCCATCTTCTCTTCTGTCATATCATTAAAATACCGTCCGTTGCGAACCCCTTCAAACTCTCCATATTTAAATGAAGTATACAAAATACCAGCGGGTTTCAGCGCCCGATACACTCGTTTCATTACCGTCTCTAAGTCTGCCATATTCAAATGCAGTATCGAAGCACATGCCCAAATGCCATCATATAAATTTTCTGCCTCCAGTTCCTGAAATTTACAGCATTTCACTTCCTTACCAATGCATTGAGAGGCCAGCCTGCACAATTCTTTCGATCCATCCATCGCTTCCACATCATATCCCTTATGTAAAAACGCCCTGCTATCCCGTCCAGAGCCGCATCCAAGATCCAGAATACTGGCCTGCGGCGGAAGATAACTGAGGAAAGTATCCTGATGTTCCGAAAAAGCTGCATTCTGTGTTCCGAAACAAAACGATTCAGCGTTCACATCATAATAATCCAAAGTAATATCCACATATTCCTTCTCTCTTGCCTTATTTATTTCCATAATTAACTCTCGACACCTCTGTTTCTGGTTATAATCTCCATCCTTTTCTAATAAGCAAATGGAGTTCTGCCCTTTTCATCCCTTTTGTTGTCATTATACCGCCACTATTCCTTTAGAGCAATTAAATTCCCTTAATACGCATCTAGCCTTTCTGCCACGCCTCTAAAAGCGAAACTTACCTTTCGCCTCCGCTCTCTTTTATCTTATCCAGCAGAACTAAAACCGCCTGGCGGTTAACATTTTTCATACCGTTCCAAAATCTCTGGAACCGCAACTATCCCGCCCATTTCTTCCCCCAAGTTTCATATCATATTCCTAAGCGGTTACGTCCAGAAAAGAATCCGGCACCGTTTTAAGGATACTCCGAGATGACATTAAATCGTAATAAAAGGTCTCGTTCACTATTCCACCTGCCATTCTCTTCTCCTTCCACACCTTACCGCCCCTCTGCCGCCCCTCGCAGAATCTCCATAAACTCCTCCTTCGACCCAATCACCTCGCTGATGCTTCCATCCGCCATAATCTCCTCAGACAGCCCCGCCTTTCTCTCCTGCATTTCCAGAATCTTCTCCTCCAGTGTGTCCTTCATAATCAGCTTATACACCGTGACCACCTGCTGCTGCCCGATTCTGTGGGCGCGGTCTGTGGCCTGGTTCTGGGCCGCCTGGTTCCACCACGGATCGAAATGGATCACGATACTGGCGGCAGTTAAGTTAAGCCCCGTTCCTCCGGCCTTTAAGGAGATTAAAAAGACAGGCGGTCCATCCCCGTTAAAGGACTTCACCAGTTCATTCCGCTTTTCCTTGGAGGTCGATCCCGTCAGGATGTAATAACCGGTCCCCTCCTCATCGAGCCGTCTCCGGATAATATCCAGCATGGACGTAAACTGTGAAAACAGAAGAACCTTATTTCCCGCTTCCACCGCATTATTCACCAGTTCCACACACGTATCCACCTTTGCCGCCCCGCCGTTATAGTTCTCATACACCAGCGACGGATCACAGCAGAGCTGGCGCAAATGAGTCAGCTCCGCCAGTATCTGCAGCTTTCCGACCCGGTACTCCTCCTGGCTCTGTTTCGAAAGAGAGTCGAGAAGCCTCTGCACTCTGGCCTCATAGATCTCCCTCTGTGCCGTCTCCATGCGGGAATACACCACCTCTTCCAGCTTGTCCGGCAGTTCCTTTAAGACCTCTTTCTTCAGACGCCTCAGGATAAACGGCCTTATCATCCGCCGCAGCCGTTCCGCAGCCACCTCATCCTGTCTCGCAGCCACAGGCTGCTCATACTTCTCCTTAAAATGCTTATAGCCTCCTAAAAATCCGGGCATCAGAAAATCAAAGATACTCCACAGCTCACTCAGTGAATTTTCTATAGGCGTCCCGGTCAGCGCAAACCTACGGGCACAGCCAAGGGCCTTCACCGCTTTCGCTGTCTGCGTTCCATGATTTTTAATATTCTGCGCCTCATCGATGAAAACAGTATCAAACAGAGCCTCCTGATACGCCTCCACATCCCGTTTTAATAAGTCATAGGATGTGAGCAGAATATCCGCCCTGCTTTTCCGTATCTTTTCCTTCCTGCTCCCGGCCCCTCCCACAACCGTCTCCACAGTCAGTCCGGGCGCGAACCGGTGTATTTCACTCTCCCAGTTATAGACAAGGGAAGCCGGGCAGATAATAAGGCTGTGCCGGGGCGTATCCCCCTCATAATTTTCCTTCACCGCCGCCAGATACGCGATCGCCTGAACAGTCTTCCCAAGCCCCATATCGTCGGCCAAAATTCCGCCGAATCCCATCGCCCCCAGAGTCATGAGCCATCGGAATCCAAACTTCTGATACGGCCTTAGCTCCGCGTTCAATCCGGCCGGAACCTCATAGTCGCTGTCCTCCACATTTTTCATGGACCGCAGAAATGCCTTATAGGATGAACTGCGTTTAACTTCCACGATCCCTTCATTCTCCCGCAGAACCTGGTCTAAATAAAAGGATCGGTATTCCGGTACCCGGATATGGCCTTCCTCCAGTTCCTCCACACTCAGCTCCAGCCCTTCGGCCAGTTCTGCCACTGCCGACAGTCCATTATCCTCCAACTCCAGAAAATCTCCATTCTTTAAGCGGTAATATTTTCTCCTCCTCCGGTAGCTGGACAGCAGTCCCTCCAACTCTCCCGGCTCTAACCGCTCAGTCTGGAGTGTAATATCCAGCAGTCCGCTGTTCCTGGTAATTCCCATGGTTATTTTAGGTGACTTCAAGACCCTCAGCCTTTTTAAGGACTCAGAAATATATACCTCAGCTATCTGCTGAAACTGCGCAATTCCGGTGCTGAGCAGACGATACTGCGCCTCTTCGTCCTCTTCCGGAATATACAGCAGATTTTTCTCCTCGTCTGCATATTGGAAATAACTGCCTGCCAGCTTCGCCGCATACTGCTCCTTTTTCATATCACGATATAAATCCTTGACCTCCAGTCCCTCAATCAGATTATAACGCACCTCTCCATACTGGCTGTAAACAGATGCAATCAGAGTCCGGTCCACATAATCCAGATATAGGAGTATTTCACACGGCTTCGGCATATAACGTTCCAGTGAATCCGGCTTTTTAAGGACTGAATACTCCTCCAGCGAAGGCAGTACCGAGGTACAGAGCACCGGCATATCTTCTTCATTTACATGATATTCCTGTTCCTTATACGGCTCCATCAGACCACAGATACCACCCATATGCGTTCCGAACTCCTCACTGCATAAATATATGGTATCTTCTGTAAAAACACACAGCCCGTTTTTACTTACAAACGCTTCCCCTCTGGGAACAGAAATAAGACAGCCGCCACTACTCCGTTCCACAATAGAAAATCCAAGTACAGGATCCTTTTCCACAATCTTTATCCGGGTCAGATTGGAGAATCTGGATTGAAGCGCAATGAATCCCGGCCCCACTGCCTGCAAAAAGCGCACCATTTTATCACCTGACAGAACCAGATTCCGTGCAGAAGCTGCTGTGGGCAGGTAACTGCGCCGCATCACATACAATTCCGTAATAAAGTCCTGCTCCTGATTCACACAGTCTTCCAGAAAGTCCACCAGTCTGCGGCTCTCCTCAGTAAATGCGCTTTTTACATGGTAAAATGCCAGTTTCTGTCCATAGTGTACATACTTTTCTTCTTTCAGAGCATTTACCATAGCGGTAATATCCTTTAATACATACAGATGATCCGAACCGATTTTAAACTCAACCATCCACCCCTCTGCATCCCGGTGCAGAATAGGAACCAGCCTTATATTTCCATTTACCTCAGGCTGGAAATAGCAGGCATTTTCCCGAATAGTGCTGGCGAATATCAGTTTTTTAACCGCGGTATCTGTCGGCGGCTGCTTCAGCCTGGCGGCCGCAGCCGGTGTCACAGCCGGTGCGGCAGCAGATACTCTGTCTGCTTCCCCAGATACTTCCTCTCTCTCCGCATCACGTTCCATCATCTCCAGCGCGACCGCGACACAGTGCTTGCACATCCCGTCATAAGACTGGTAGGCCGGACATTCACAGTAGTACCGTGTAAATGTATGGCTCTTCAGACTGTATGTCATTTCCACCTGGTAGCGGTTATCATAAGATCCCTCTACCCATGCACTTGCCTCCAGCTTACCATCGATATTCTGAAAATCCAGATCTTCCACCATTCCTCTTCGGTACAACTGATTTCCTTTCGTAAATGACTGAGGACTGGCTTCCACTCTGATTGCCTTAATCGTTATCATACTGTCTCTCTACCCCGTTTTCTCTCTGTCTGAAACTGTCTTCCATACTGCTGCCCTGATTCTATATTCCTGCCCATATCTGGGTCTCGGACCGGACCGGACGCCCCGGACTTTTCAGCGCTTCATTGACCAGGATCAGCGCATAGGCGTCCTGAAGCCCTTCCGCCAGAGGATAGCACTCCAGCCCCTCTTCGATATACCGCCTCATTCCCATCATGAGAACGGCAATGGCGGTCTCGTCCTGAGGCAGAACCTGTTTCAGTCCCATATGTACAAATGGGTTTACATAAAGTTGTTCCTCTCCCAGGGAAATCCGGATGATGCCGCCGCCGGACGCGTTCCGTTCCACGCTCATCGTCTGTTCCATTGGCAGGAAGCGCCTTCCCGAAGGCTGTACCTCTTCCTTCACATACCGCACTGTCCAGTCATTTAATTCCCCCGTCATGCCCTGAACGTTCAAATGCCTGCTCCGGATATAAGAATGGTACTGCACACTGCTGAAATCATAAAAAGCCGTTTTCCCGTCTTCAAATTCAAATGTAACCCGCCGCCTCATCCGCTCCGACATGCGGCCGTCTGTGATGGCCCCATCTCTGGAGTCTGTCTCCATCAGCGTAAACGGGTATTCCTTCCCGTAAACGGTCATATTCTGAAGTCCCGTCCCCAGCATACGGCGAATGATACTGGCGCCATGGTAGTCGTGAACGGCTGACAGCGTCATCATGGAGGCCTCCCCTAAATAACCGCGCCTGACCACCTCCGCAGCTGCGGCAAAGGAAGGGTAGAGAAAATACTGCTCCGCCACCTGTATTTTTGCGCCTTCCTCCATCTTCATACGCCAGAGTTCCTTAAGCTCATCCAGTTCCAGCGCCGCCGGAGTCTCGCAGAGCACCGGAAAGCCCTTCCCGGCCCAATGCTTCGTTACCGGAAAGATCGACGCCTTGTTCACCGCCGCCACCATGAAATCCGGCTTCATGGCCTCACAGACGGCCTCCGATGTCACGGCTGGAACACCGTACTGTTTTCTCATATGCCCGGCCTTCTCTTCCGTCCTGCAGAGCATCGCCTCCATGGTAAACAGCTCCGGATACGCACAGGCAATTCTCCAGTAAAACAGAGAACGCCAGCCGGAACCGATCACCACAAAGCGAAGCGGCTTTTTCTCCAGTGCAGTCCTGTCTATCGTCATTTTCATAGAAATCTCCTTTCCGGTTATCGCACCTTCAGACTTTCCAGGAACAGCCGGTCCAGCACGTCCCATCTCTCTCTCCTGTCATCCGTCTTTTTGTCCAGCAGCGCTTTATAGTAATCCAGCTGTCCTTCAATAAAATGGTTCAAAACTTCAATCCGTTCTCCTGATCCGCTTTCCGGCGTCATTGCTTTGATCTCCAGCAGCTTCTCAATGGCCGCCAGGACTTTTGCCAGGTCACCGCAGCCGCGGACCGCTTCCATCAGCTCCGAAAAAAGCACCGGCGGCGGGCACGCGTGTTCCTCAATCCACTTACACGCCAGGACCGGACGGATCACATAGAAATATTTCTTATATTTCACCGTGTCTCCCTGCAGAAACTCCAGGAAGTTGCTCTTCGCCGTTCCGTAATAATGGTACATGGCCGCCTTTTCAGAAAAGTACACGGACGCCGCCTGGTGTATCTGCCTCCATTCCTCTGTCGTGCGGTAGATGACCGGCGAGTTCGCCCATTCAAACAGTGTGGAATTCGATCGATGATACTGGCGCAGTGCCTTCTGCAAATCCCAGCCATTGATATCGAGCGTTTCGTCCAGCTCCCACTCGATCACGTCGCGGGCGGGTTCCAGCTTTAAGTAATCCTCCGGACGGCGCACATAGATAAACCGAACGTCGTAATCGCTGTCCGGGGATGCAAATCCCCAGGAACGGCTTCCGGATTCCACTGCGTGAAGAATCCGAACGTGTTCCTTTTCCTCTATCTCCTGAAGCTTCTGTTCCACCAGTTCCTCCAGCGTTCCCTCAAAATCCTTATATCTCATCTCTTACCACCCTTTCGTTGACGCTCATGACAAACTCCTGCACGCGCTCATAATCCGGCTCATCCGGAAGTGATGTGTTCGCAGCAGCCTCATGAAGCCGCTTTTCGTAGTCTGCCAGAATCTCATAAAATTCCGTCCGGTAGGTGCCATCCTCCTTCTGAAATTCTCCCCGCCGGATTTTCATCAGAAGCTCATGCTCGTCCTTCCGATACGTAATAATATCTTCCTTCTCCAGAATATCAATCGCCATCATAAACAGGCGGATCAAATGCATGGCATGCTTGTTTAAATGGTTGTCGTCCTTCTTCCTGTTCCGTTTTCCAATCTTATCATACTCTTTAACAATGTTATTCATCTCACCCCATATGTTCCGGTAATCCCGAAGCGGATAGTGAGAAACTAAAGCATCCAGAAATATCTCCGTGTCCATCTCCGGATTTTCCGCCTCATCGATATAAATGTTCAGAGAACCGTAATCGGTAATCCGGTAGCGCTCCTTAAACTCATACATGGCGTTCTTCACGGAATTGTAGATGTGTCTTTCCCGTTCCTCCGAAGCCATCCGGTCCCGCGCCAGCGCGTTCTGGAGCCGCCTCAGCTGCTGGTCCGCGTATCCCCCGAAGGACTGGATCGCCCTCCTGGAAAGGAATAGACGGCGGTTGGCCAGAAGCTCCCTCCCGATGGGAGACAGGTATAAATAGTGCTCTTCATTCAGCCCCAGCAGCTCACACGTGTTTGGATTGCACTCCAGCAAAAGCCGTATAATCTTGTTAAACGCATAGATTACCGTGTCCGTATTCTCATCTGTATACTGGTCATAAGAGGTCATTCCAATCAAATCGGACCTCCTGTTTAATGTCACTCCCCGGACATCAATGTCACTGTTTTCCTGATTCGTCCCATAGGCATAACTGCCCGCCAGCCCCAGCAGAATAATATGTTTTCCCAGATGGGGATCCGTTTTCAAAAAGCCGTACTGCGGTTGTGCCAGAAGCTGCTGTGTTAGATGCTGCTCTGTTCCACTCATGGGGGTTCCCCCTTTCCTGCAAATATAATACTTATAGTATAACTGCTCCCCGGAAAAATGCCAATAAGCGTTTAAAAATACCCGATTTTTCCATATCCAGGAACCATCGGGTACTTTGCAGCCATATCTATTCACTTTTCTTTAAAAGCCATTCAAGCACATTTCTTTTTTTAATTCCTTCATAATCCACATTATTAAACAATTCATCCAGTGTTAAGAGATACTTGGGATAATTGTCCTGGATCTTTCTGAGAGGTGCAAGTTCCCTTTCCAGCGTCGATTCCTCCAATGTGGTTGCCGCCACCTGATAATAAATGGTTTCCTCCGAACTTATCGCCACAAAATCCACTTCGCCGTCACTCATCTGTCCGACATAAACCCGGTACCCGCGGCGCAGCAGCTCCAGATAAACAATATTTTCCAGGATATGTCCCACGTCGCTGTCCTTTCCCCGCACAAGGACATTTCGCAGACCGATATCGACCGCATAGTATTTGCTTTGCTGTGTTAAATACTGCTTCCCTTTTATATTGTAACGCCCCGCGGAAATGAACTAAATTCCAGATACCTGGCAAACTTCTGCTGCATGGAAAGATCGGTCTCGGTCAGCGCACCACAGAATTCTGAAAAGGAAAGAGGCAGCATCAACAAAAGTCAGGATTTAATTCCTAACTTTTCTCCTTCTCATTCCATTCAAGGATTATTTTCCTGATTATTCCAAAAAAGCGGAAACTGCCTTCTTCAATCCGGCCGTTTCCGCTTTTCCACACATTATCTTCTATTTTTCCAATCACATCTCAATACTATTTCCTACCGCTTCTTCCCGCAGCACTTCTTATATTTCTTCCCGCTTCCGCACGGGCACGGATCGTTAGGATAGATTTTCTGAACGTTCCTGCGCGGTTCTGCGGCCTGGCTGAAGCCTCTGATCACCATCTCATGAGGCGTATACCCACGGTTCAGTACCATACGCGTGCTGTTCCACACGTCCATGATCTGGCTGGTGAACTTCTCCAGTTCCTCCTGCCCGCGGAATATGACTCCATAGGTCTCAAGCTCGTCTACCACGGTCTGTAAATCGGAGCCGACACTGATTGCAGACTGGACATCCCGTAAAATATACGGGATCCGCTCGTCCCCGACGCCTAATCCTTTTGTTAAGAATTCTCCAAATTGCTGCAGCTCCCTGCTCATCAGGAATCCGCCGTTGTCCGCCATCCACTCGATTTCCCGCGGATTCGGAATGTAGTAAGGGACGTTCCGCTGTCTGCTGTACAGTTCGTCATACGACTTCTGCCCGGCCAGCACACAGTCCACGAACCGGCCTTCGATCAGTTCCACCTCGGGACGGGCCGCATACAGTATCCTGTACGCGTCTGTCAGTTCCTCTTCCGTCAGCTTTTTCGCTTCATACTTATTGAATATCTCCAGAACCAGGGAGACCGGAGTCACCGCGTACAGCGCGTTGGCGGCGCACAGATAATCTCCGATGCGGCTGATCCGCCTCCTTACCGCCTGAAACGCTTCCGTATTGATGACTTCATACGCCTGCTTCACATCGTCAGCCACCATATAGAGTTCAGGGCTCATCTCCATTGTCACATAGCCGCCGGCATAGAGATAATCCATATTTTCCTGTTCAATATAGGGAATATGGCCTTCTCCCTGCAGAACCTGTTCAAACAGCCTGATCTCTGCATCTCTCGCACAGACAAAGTAGTCGCTCATCACCTCCGGACAGAGCATGTATTCCGCCGTCTTACGGATCAGCTCTTCCTTTTTAAGCTTCGAATATCCGCTTAAGCCGTGGCGCTTTGCCAGCTCTGTGATGGTCTCCTTGTCGTAAAACCGGAAGATATCGGCCAGCTTCACACCTTCCTGCTCCGGTATACTGCCATCAGGGAAAGCCAGCTGTTTAAGCGCTTCATTGACCAGATCCGCATCATACTCGCGCATTCCCTGGCTCTCGGCCCACTCTTTATAATCAAATCCGTTTTCTTCGTTATACGCGGCCAACCTCTGCGGGTCCGCCAGCGTATCCAGAAGCTGATAGTATCCGCAGATTCCGCCGCAGTCCTCCGGTATGACGTCGCCCTTATACTTCGTCACCCGCGCATACGGCTCCGTATCTTCCTCCAGAACCTTTTCCACCTCGATGGTATGTTCCCAGTTATCTCCCAGATCGTATGTATATGTAAATTTCTTCGTATCAGCCACCAGTTCATCGATAACCGTACCGCTGGAGATGGTCCCGGGCATGTCAAAGTCTTCCTCCATCCTGTCATCTCTCACCCGAATTCCCATTGTACGGAACTCAAACTCATAGAGATGGTAATCCGACCAGCAGAATACGGCCTGAATAATCTGGTGCAGCTGCTCAAACGTAATCCCCTGAGGAACCAGAACCCTTCTCCAGATTGGTGGTTTACTCCCTTTTATAACGATCTTGAACTGATAAGCTCCCATGAAAATTTCCTCCTGCTTTAAATAAAGAGTCCTGCGCCTCGCCTCATATATAAAAAACGGCGCCATGACAATTTACCACAAATCTACTGCTCCTGTCCAGTCTATTCGCATATTTTTCTTCGAACCGCCCGCTCCCAGACACATAAAAGCAGGCAGCCGGCCGCATAACAGGCCAGATCCTTCACGTCAAACACCGAACCGAGCACGATTCTGGCGAATCTGCTGCCGGATAGTCCCAACAGCGTCACAAGGTCAAAATACTGAAGCACCTCCACACATGCCGCGAATAAAAATACGTAAAGCGGCATCCGCCGCACCTTCACCGGGACAAATATCCTGACGAAACAGTATACTACGAGAACCACCAGCATGTCCCCCACATAGGGCCGTACCACTCTGTCGTGAACATACAGGGCAATCAGCGTTTCCACCGCCATCAGCACCAGAAACGCAGCTCCGTACAGCAGACGCAGCTTCTTATCTCTCTCTGTCATTTCCCTCATCGCGAAAGCCCCTTTCCTCTTTATACGTACTATCATAGCGGAGAACACGCATGATTGCAATAAAAAGAATACCGCAGCAGTTCCACGCCTCCGGCCGTCTCCGGCCAGTCACTTTCCTGCTGCGGTACTATGATTTTTATCCTCTTTCCATTCTCTGTAACCGGAGCATCATCCGATGATCTCCATCTCCTTGGAATCCCGGTTCAAACTTACGGCGCCGTCCGCCGTAATCAGCATCAGATCCTCGATCCTTACCCCCAGCTCGCCCGGAAGATAGATTCCCGGTTCACAGGAAAAGATCATGCCCTCCTGCACAACGTCCTGGTTCGCAGAAGAGACATCTCCTGCGTCATGCACCTCGATTCCGATGCAGTGGCCGAGACGGTGTGTAAAATACGGGCCGTACCCTGCCTCCGTGATGATGTCCCTTGCCACCTTATCAATCTCACAGAACTTCATCCCCGGCTTCATGACCGCCTGTGCGGCTAAATTAGCCTTCTTGACGATCCCGTATACTTCCCTGCCCTTTTCACTGGCGCTCTTATAGAAAAACGTTCTGGTCATGTCGGAGCAGTAGCTGTTCTTCTTGCATCCCACATCGAAGAGCACGCAGTCGCCGTCTTTTAAAACGGTTCCATCCGGCTTATGATGGCCGATGGCCGCATTGGCCCCAAAGCTTACCAGCGGGCCGAAGGAAGGCCCTTCTGTCCCCAGCTCCTTGTAGATCGCACACATTCCGGCAGCGACCTCCAGCTCTGTCACGCCCTCCTTTATGAGACCGCGGAAACGGCCCATGGCCTCGTCATTTAACCGGGAGGCCAGAATCATCCTTTCTTTCTCTTCCCCGTCCTTGATCCGGCGGGCTCCGTCCACACATTCGGATGCATTTTTATAGGAGGAACCGGCTCCCAGTTCCATCAGCTCCAGAAGGAATCTGGCCGCCATCTTCTTATCGATCCCCAGCGGCTTCTCATGGTCTGTACAGTCCGCTATCATCCGGCAGGCCGGGTCTGTATCGGAAAACCACACCTTTTCGATTCCGATATCACCGTCCACGGTAAACAGTTTATTGATAAACAGCTTATTGTTTCCATTTTTATTTAAATACAATGCCAGCAAACGCTCATTGGGCAGAATCCATCTGCCGGTCAGATAAAAGACCGACGGCGGATCGCTGATAATCATCTGCTCCAGCCCCATCTCTTCCATATTATGTAAGACGCGGCTTACTCTCTCTTCAAACATATTCCTGCCTCCTTTGTTCCCTTAAACTCCGTAGAATATAGGCGCTCCTGGTCCTAACGGCAGACCGATGATCATCCAGACAGCTAAAAGCAGCGACCAGAAGAATAAGAATGCCATAGAGTACGGAAGCATGGAGGAAACCAGCGTTCCCCACCCGGTATCCTTGTCGTATTTCTTCATAATCGTCAGGATATACGGAATCCATGCGA
>OIZR01000516.1_pt1 | contig 28639 bp, 22 predicted proteins | sample 1588591 | NCBI WGS metagenome assembly OIZR01 (sample SAMN03283249) | human gut metagenome | biome: human-associated habitat; material: feces | host: Homo sapiens | place: USA | collected 2013 | reverse complement strand
TGGTTACAGGAAATGAGCTTGCAGGACATACGAAAAGCCCGTTTCTGATTATACATGTTACCACAAGAAGGACAGAAACGGCTTTTGCAGGAAAAAGGTACAGATTTAAGTTTACCACAATGGGGACAGCCGTAGACAGCTTGTCCATAAGAAGGATCCTGGCAATGAATCATACGTTTGATGTTATCCATAACATTTTTGCCAGGACGAAGAACATAATGGATGTACTCAAAGTGGTCACTGAAAATAGTTTGAAGAATGTTCTTTTTATACATAAGAATATTTTACAACAAAAAGTGACAAAGGAAAACCCCAAAACCCCTCATGAGTGAGGGGCAGGGGAGTTGAGAGTGCCGAAGGCACTTTGTTCTAGAATTGCAGGTTTTCCCATCAGAATTAGAGATAAGGCAGTCATGCTTATCGCTGGCTGTGACGCTGCTGCCATCATAATGACTGCTGAAATCTCCCTGGTGAGATTCCATATATTTGTTTGAAGACATAGGAAAAATTCTTCACGCTGATATATCCAACCTTTTCGACAATTTCATAGATTTTTAATTCTGGATAGTTTTTCATCAATAAGATTGCATGTTCCATTCTGACTCTGGTCAGATACTTAATATATGATTCTTTCTGCACTTTATGAAAAATTGTACTCAGATAATTGGGAGACACCTCGGTCACTTCACCCAGAAGCGCAAGTGTAATTGGCTTAGAGTAATTTTTGTCAATATAGTCTTTGGCCGTGGAGACAATTGCATTTTCACTGCGCTCTTTCTCTGCATCTTCTGTGTCAGGGGCAGTAGAAGCAGATAAAGAAAGCGCAATAGAATGATATAACGATATGACATCGGCTTTATTATCTGCAGTAGTCTGCAAAAGTTTTACACAGGCATTTTCAATATCCTCAGGTTTCCAGAAGAAATTTCCCCCTGTTGTAGATTTAATTAAAAATACTCCAAAACTGAGCGTTGTATGTGGCGTATATTGAGGAATTAAATTTACAAAAGAAGTTATCATAGATTTCATATTAATAAGATCTTTTTCGACCAAATATGTGCTCAGTGAGGTACTGTACTGACATAATAACCGCTGATGTTCCACTTCAATAGAATTCATATCTGTAAAAGAATGAATACAGCCATACGTTTTAAATAAGCGTTGGTTAAGAGCGGAAGAGGCTTCTTTGTAGGCATGATTCATCTGTAAAACATTTGAGAAAACGCTGCTGACACCGCCGCTTAAACTGATGCACGAGTGCCGGATGACCAAATCCTTAATCTGCGAATATACTGTCTGCACAGTCAGAAAGATATTTTCTTCCTCTTCGGAGATCAGGATAACCGTGTTTTCTTCAGAATCCAGGCATGTCCACATATTCGCATGTTTTTTGCAGATATCATGGGCAACCTGATTGACAATATATTTAAACAACGGTAAATCGTAAACGGGAATTCCGTGTTCCAGCAATATATTGTCATCAGGACTAAGCAGCAGTAAAATACCGGGACCGTCTAAAAGACTGATTTTCATGCGGCAAAGGCATGGGTACAGGGATTTAACCTTAACATTAGATTCTGAAATTACTGCTTTTATAAATTTTGCAATTATTTGAATTTTTCCTTCACTGGAAAGTTCAAGAAGGCTGTGGTAATTGGCGGCCTGCTCTTCATCTTTTATTATGAGTTCTTTCATTCGTTGGAGCACTGATTTAAGTTCTGTCTTTGAAATTGGTTTTAAAATATACTCTTTTATCCCATAACGGATAGCGTGTCTGGCATATTGAAAGTCATCATAGCCAGACAGAATGATAATTTTCTGTTCAGGATAAAGCTGCCTGACGCAGGTGCAGAAATCAAGGCCATTCATCTCCGGCATTTTAATATCTGTTATGATTAAATCTGCACGGTTTTTTGTCAGCCACGTGCAGGCCTCAGCTCCATTGGAACAGGTTCCGGCAATGCTCCAGGATTGATCAATTTGTGGAATCATTAATTCCAGATACTGTAATGTAAGTAACTCATCATCAACTAATAAAATACTGTACATATTATGATCCTTTCTCTATCAGGGGCAGTTTAACAAGTATTTGAGTCCCTTTTTGATATTCACTGTTTAATGTGACGCCGTACATTGAGCCGTAAGTAAGTTTGATTCGTCTGTTTACATTATTTAACCCTATATGTTCTCCATCTTTTGCAAAATCCGGCTGATGATCAAGACTGGCCGAACAGTCCGACAACTGGTCCTGGAGTACAGATAAACGCTCGGCAGGGATTCCGCAGCCATTATCGCTGACAGAGATATATAAAGAGGATTTATCTGAACAGGCCTTTACAGTAATTGTTGTTTTTCTGGTTAATGTTTCACAACCATGAACAACAGAATTCTCTACCAGTGGCTGCAGGATGAATGGAATAATCCGATCGTCTTTTAAAAAGTCTGGCAAATCCAGAAAGAATTCGAGACGATTTTCAAAACGACACATTTGTATCCCAAGATAGGATTCCAGAATTTTAAATTCTTCTTCGAGAGATACATCTTTTTTCCATTTTGCCATACTCCGCAGGAGATAATGCAGTTTATCAATATTGTCAACAGCATTGTCATATTTTCCGAGCTGTACTTCGATGCTGATCATATTCAATGTATTATAAAGAAAATGCGGTTTTATTTGACTTTGTAATGCATTGATCCGGGCTTCTTTGTTAAGCATTTCTGTTTCATAGATTTTTTTGATCAGTTGTGTATTCTTGTTTATGTTATCGTTGATTGTGCTGACCATGGAATTAAAGGAGGAGGCTAAATATCCTATCTCGCCCTGGGTTTTCCCCTGAAATACAACGCCAAAATCTCCTTCGCGTACTTGTTTCATTAGAGTGACGATCTCCATAAGTGGATTTAAGAAGCGTTTAGTAAAAAAGAGCATAATGACGATTGCACCCAGAGAGCAAAGTGTTGCCAGAACAAGGGAAAAATTCAGGGTATTTCTTGCTTCCAGATTAAGCTCATCGAGAGAACTGAGGCCAACAACAGTCCAATCGGCACTTTCAATGACTGCCGTATTTATTAAGTATTCTTTGCGGTCTATGGACTGGACAAACGATGATGGTGTCTGGAGCAGGGAATTGGCAATAAAATCTGATTTTTCTTTTGAAATATTACTGTAAATGATATTTTTATGTTTATCAATGATGAAAATTCCGCCATCCTTTCCCATTGATATTTTTTTTACTATAGTTTCAATCCCTTCATAGCTGGCGTCGACCTTTATTACACCGATGATCCGATCGATATTTTTTATGCTTCGAAGCTGTTTGGCAATGGAAAAGACACGTTGTTTAGGATAGCTGACCAGCTGTTCAAGCTGAGTTGGTATGAAGATTACATCCTGAGTGTTCATGCACTTCTGATACCAGCTGTATTGAGTAAAATCTTCTGAGTAGTTAATACTTTTAGGCATTCTGCCGCTATAATAGATTTCGTCAGTAAGAATAAAGACATTTGTGATATCTTTTCTCGGCATAACCATTATCTGATTTAAAAAACTTTCTATTTCCCTTCGCTGCTTTAAAGAATCCAGTTCATTGTCATATTTTGATTCTATTGCAGTCATAATTTCATCGTTATAGTAAGGGAACAGTGAAAAGTGAAACAATTCTTCTAAATAAGTATCAATATTGAGTGACAGCTGTTCTAATGTCTGACTGGTCTTTTGGGAAAACTGTTCCTGAAAATTCCTGGTATACCGATGATAGGATACGATAGAAGTCAGGAATACGGAAATCAGGATCAGAATGCTTACAACAACGGATAGTGTAAAAGCAATACTGTTCCCTTTATATGGTTTATCAGACAGCGGTCTTAGTTTCATCATAATGTCCCCTTTCATCATTTATAAAATTATTATAGCACAGGAAAATTGATTAGATAGGATAATGATAAAAATTAGTACCATGATTGGAAAAAGCAGGGATTTATATTGAGAGACATGTAAGTTAGAATAGAGATATCAAATAAAAAGTAACGGAGGCTTAGCATGAAAAAATGTAGAAGATGGCTGCTTATGCTTGCAGCAGGAATTATGACGGTTGGCCTGACCGCCTGCAGCGGGGAGGCAAAAAAGAGCGAAGAAACGGAAAAATCAGGAGGGACGAAAGTAACTGTCAAATTTTTTAATGGAAATGTGGAGATGGTGGACTGGTATAACGATGCGATTGAACAATTTAATCAACAAAGCGATTCGATTGTTGTGGAACATGAATTTTTAAAAGAAGGGACATCAGCACTGCAGACAAAGTTTGCAGCAGGGGATATACCAGATATAACAACAATGGCCAATCAGCAGATGATTGATGCAGGAAAATTCCTGGATTTATCTGATTCGGACTGGTGGGACAGGATTGATCCATCTATTAAAGAAATAGCGAAGGATACAATCAGCGGAAAAAATTATTTCGTTCCTACTAATACGGTTTTTACAGGAATTATTTATAATAAGGACATTTTTAACGAATTAGGACTCACATCTCCTGGAACCTGGAGTGAATTTGAAAATGTACTGCGGGCGATTAAAGAGAAAAAAGAGGAGATTGTTCCGTTATATTTCGCTGGAAAAGAAGCATGGACCACGGGGATGCTGTTTGCTGATATTCCGGGAGCTGTCGAACGGCAGAAGTTAGGAATTATAGAGTACAATAGAATCGCAGGCCAGGGTGAGATTGAAAAAATGAAAATGACAGAACCGGATGGACCGTATGAGAAATATGTGGAAGGACTTATGACGCTTCAAAAAGAAGAACTGATTAATTCAAACGTTCTGACTGCAACTTATGATGACCAGGTAAACGCGATGGCTAATGGTGAGGCCGCTATGATTTTCCAGGGATTGTTTTCATTAAGTAATATTGAAAAGAATAATCCGGAAATGGCGGACAAATTAGGATTTATGGCATTTCCGGCAATGGAAGATGATGTAAAACCGGCATATGTGTCGGCTCCTGACAGCACTTATTATATTGCTTCTGACTCTAAAAACCAAAAAGAAGCGAAAGAATTTCTGGACTGGCTTTTCCAGGCGGAAAATCAGAAATCCTATGCGGAAACCAGAATGGCTCCCTCCGTATTTACAGATGTAAAGGCGGTTTTATCACCAATCTACAATGGTATAGAGGAAGAACTTAAGGATGCAGCAGCACTTGGAAGTGTGTATGAGCCTGTAGGCTTTGGCGGCGATGCGATCGGTATTATGGTACAGGAACTGTTTGCCGGTAAATATACTCCTGAAGAATTTGTAGAAGCATATGAGGCAAACTGGAAAAAATCATATGAGGCTCAATAAAATACTTGCGGAATGCGATGCATTCCGCATTATTTAAAGGAGGGTATAAATGAGTCAAATAAGAAATAAGATAATGTCTAATCTACATAAATATATGATACTGCCGGCAGCTGTTCTCTTTGCAGCATTTTTTCTATTACCTTTGATTCAGGGAATAGGAGTAAGTCTGACTGATTGGAATGGATTTTCGGAAGAAAAAAATTTTGTTGGACTGTCGAATTTTATCCGCTTTTTTCACGACGACAGAGCAATAAATGCTATTAAAGTTACGATGATTTTTGGACTTATCAGTCCATTTTTGCTAAACATTTTCGGACTGATGCTGGCATTGCTGTTCGATTCCAAAATAAAGGGAAGAATTCTGGCACGAACTGTGGTATACCTCCCGACTATTATCAGTCCGTTAATTATGGGTTACTTGTGGACTCTTATCCTGTCTCCTCAGACTGGTGTGCTGGATAAGACTCTTCGTGCCCTCAATATGGGATATCTGTATCGCGATTATCTGGGCAATATGGATAAGGCATTATGGCTGATCATTGCGGTAAACTTATGGCAGTTTGTGGGAGGCCCTATGATGATTTATCTGGCTGGTCTGCAAAATGTGCCGGAAGAATTGTATGAGTCTGCAAAAATTGATGGGGCGAATGCTGTTCAAACTTTTACATATTTGACGTGGCCGCTGCTGCTTCCGTCAGCAAAAGTCAATATATTAACGAATATTATCGGTTCTATGGCTGTTTTCGATATTATTATGTCCTTAACCATGGGAGGTCCCGGGTATGCGACTGAATCGCTGAGTATCTATATTTACAGGATGTCGTTTAATGGATTTGCAGGATATGCGACTGCGGTAGCAATTATTATGTTTATCATGGTTGTAATACCGATCGGCTTTGTAATGAGATGGAGCAACAGGAAAGAGGTGGAAATGTGAAAAAAAAGAGAAAATTAGGCAGAGGAATTCTGATCATTGCTATCATCCTCCTGTTTTTGCTGCCTTTTTACGTAATGTTTTATCTGGCTTTGAGTACGCCGGGGCATCAACTGGCAAAGGAATGGTTTCCGATAGAAATGAATGTTCGTAATTTCGCAGATGCATGGACGAAATCAAATATGGGAAATGCTATGAAAAATTCGATTATTAATACCGGAGGAGCGATTGTGCTGCTGGTTTTCTGCTCTGCCAGCGCAGGATATGCGGCTGCAAGAATCGGTGGTCGTATAAATCGTTTTATATTTAATGCTATGCTATTGAGTATGCTGGTACCCGGAATTATTAATACGGTCCCATTGTACATTATCATGCGGAAAATCAACGGAATCAATACTCATTGGGCTATGATTTTTCTGCTTGCCTGTATGAGCCTTCCGATATCCACTTTTTTGTATGAAAGCTTTATTCATTCAAGCAGCAAATCCTTGGAGGAAGCAGCGGTTATTGACGGTTGTACCTATTTTACTGCATTCTGGAAAATAACCTTTCCGCTGCTAAAACCGGTGACAGCAACAGTGGTAATTATGCAGGGCGTGGGAATATGGAATAATTATGCGCAGTCGGTATTCTTTTTACAAAACCAGAATTACCATACAATACCTCTCGCCATATCCGGCTTTTTTCAAACTTATGGCGCGGACTATAATTTGCTGGCGGCAGGAGCTATGATAGGTCTTTTGCCAATGGTTGCGGTATTTTTAGTGTTCCAGAAAGAGTTTGTGAAAGGGTTATCTGCAGGAGCAGTCAAGGGGTGACAAGTATGAGAAAAAAAGAACCTTATTTTAAAGAAAAATATCGTCCGCAGTTCCACTATACTGCAGAGACAAATATTATTAATGATCCCAATGGACTTGTCTGTTATGAAGGGGAATATCACCTGTTTCACCAGTATAATATCAATAACCATATTCATTGGGGGCATGCTGTAAGCGGTGATCTGTGCCATTGGACACATCTGGAACCAGCATTATTTCCAGATACGATCGGTCAGATCTGGTCAGGCAGTGTAGTGATAGACTGGAATAATACAAGTGGACTGAAAATAGGGCGTGAAGCTGTTATGGCTGCATTTTATACTTATAATGAGCATATCGATTCCTGTCAGAGCCAGGGAATGGCTTTTAGCCGTGACAGGGGGAGAACGTGGAAAAAATATAGCTATAATCCGGTGGTAACTGGCGGAGAGAAAAAAGATTTCAGAGATCCTAAAGTATTATGGTATGACAGAGAATTGTGCTGGATTATGGTACTTGCCTGTGGAAATCATGTGGAATTCTTCAAATCGTTTGATCTGACCAAATGGTTTTATGTGGGATCCTTTGGAGAGGAAGAAGGAAGTCATGAGGGGGTATGGGAGTGTCCGGATTTATTCGAACTTCCATTGGAGGGGACAGCCGGGAAATCAAAATGGGTTTTAAGCGTGAGTGTCAATCGGGGTGCGCCTGCAGGAGGCACCGGAATGCAGTATTTTATCGGTGAATTTAATGGTAAGACATTCACCAATAGGAACGTTGCTCATAAAACCTTGTGGCTGGATTATGGGAAAGATTTTTATGCAGGAGTTACCTGGAATGATGTTCCGAATAAAAAAAGGTATATGATAGGCTGGGCGGATAACTGGGAATACAGGGATAAGCTGCCTTCTTATCCATTTAAAGGACAATTTAGCTGTGTAAGAGAATTAACTTTAAAAGAAGAGGAAAGTGAAATTTTTTTAATTCAAAAACCTGTAGAAGAATTAAAGCAAATTCGAAAGAATGTGTCTCAAATAAATAAATTCGTGTTGTCAGGGAACACAGCCATATTAAAAAATATTCAGTCAGGACTATGTGAAATTGTGACCAGTTTTCAATCAGAAGATTCAAAAGGAAATGGAGAAATATGTATAAGAAATAACCGGGAAGAGACTGTGAAAATAGGATACGATTTTGGCAAGAAGGAGCTGTACTTAGACAGAAGAGGGGCAGGGAACGCTCCCTGTGAATACTTTTTGGAAAAATATCAGGTTTCTCTTCAGCCGGAGCTCGATCAGGTAAAGCTGCAGATACTGGTTGATCACTCACAGATTGAGGTCTTTGCTAATGATGGAATGGCAGTAATGACAAATCTGTTTTTTATGAATGATTTTTCATATTGGATTGAGGCTTCTGGCAATGACAGTATTCTGGGAAACACAGAAATATATGAATTGAATTCCATATGGAAGGAAGGCATGAAGAGCGCAGATGATGATTTCAGAGAAATAGTTAACGGAAATTGGGGAGAAACGGTATTTGGAGTGGAGGGGAATTGCCATGGAAACGGCTGCCTGCTGACTGAAAAAACGTATTTTGACATTACTCTAAAGGCAGGAATTATTTTTGCTCCATATGAGGAAAATAGAGACGCCGGTTTTCTGCTTGGTTGGGACAGCCAATTGGAAAAAGGGTATACCATTCTGCTGAACCGTGAAAAAGAAGGGCTGGAAGTCAAATATGGGGAAGAAACACTTAGTTTTGTCAGCCTTTCAATCAATCAGTGGCGAAGATATGTTTTAGAGGTACAGGTAATGGATCGATATCTGGAAGTTTCGTTGGATGACTGTAAAAAAATCAAATTAAGAATTCCCGGATATCAAGGTGGAAAATGCGGTTTTTATTTAAATCAGGCATTTGTTTATTTAAATGATATACAGATTAAGTAAGGACAAAATTAGAGAAGTATGCAGGATCAGGGAAAGGCTGGATATATGAACGGACAGTGGTGGAAAAGAAGTGTTGTCTATCAAATTTATCCCAGAAGCTTTAAAGACAGTAACGGGGACGGAATAGGCGACATAAGGGGAATAATAGAAAAAATAGATTATATAAAGGATTTAGGCGTTGATGTTTTATGGTTGTCTCCAATTTATCAATCGCCAAATGACGACAATGGATACGATATCAGTGATTATCAGGCAATCATGCCGGAATTCGGTACGATGAAGGATTTTGACGAACTTCTTAAACAGGCTCATAAAAGAAATATTAAGATCATAATGGATCTTGTGGTCAATCATACTTCAGATGAACATATTTGGTTTCAGCGTAGTCGGGAAAAGGAGAAAAGCAAATATCAGGATTATTATATCTGGGAAAAAGAAAAGCCAAATAACTGGGAATCTTATTTTGGTGGATCAGCCTGGGAATACGATGAAGTAAGAGAAATGTATTACCTGCATTTATTTTCCAGGAAGCAGCCTGATTTAAACTGGAGAAATCCTGAACTGCGTGAAGATATTTATAAAATGATGTCATGGTGGCTGGATAAAGGGATTGACGGTTTTCGGATGGACGTGATTAACCTGATATCCAAAGCGGATGGGTTTCCGGAAGGCGAAGTGATAGAGGGGACACCTTATACAGAAAAAGCGCCTTATGTAATCTGCGGTCCACAAATGCATACTTACCTGAAAGAAATGTATAAAAAGGTACTCTCCAATTATAATATCATGACAGTAGGAGAGGGATTAGGTCTGGGACTGGATGAGGCTCGCAAAATAACTTCTGAGAATTCCAAAGAGCTAAATATGATGTTCACATTTGAACATATGGATGTGGAAAATATAGGAAAGGAAAAGTGGACAGAGCAAAGATTTAAACTGAAAGCTCTAAAACAGATTATGTCCAAATGGCAAAAAGGACTGGAGCATGAGGGGTGGAATAGCTTATACTGGAATAATCATGATCAGCCGCGGGTTGTTCCTCGAGTTGGAGATGATGGTTTATTTTGGGAAAAATCTGCTAAAATGCTTGCAGTCTGCCTTCATATGATGAAAGGGACACCATATATCTATCAAGGCGAAGAAATCGGGATGACGAATATCAGGCTGAAGACAATTAACGAGTATCATGATATTGAATCGAAGGCAGCCTATGAACGCTATAAGAATTATATGGGATATTCGGAAGAAAAGATTATGAATTGTATTCATGCGAGAAGCCGTGATAATGCCAGATCCCCAATGCAGTGGGATACAACCCGGAATGCAGGCTTTACTGATGGTTCGCCATGGTTCGAGGTTAATACCAATTATGAAAAGATTAATGTGGAATCACAAGTTAATGATCCTGATTCGATTTTGGGCTTTTACCGGGAGTTAATCGTTCTGAGAAAATCATATGAGATTATCATTGAAGGCGACTATAATTTGCTGTATCCAGAAGATGATAATGTGTATGCTTACACGAGAGAATGGCAGAATCAAAAGATATTGGTGATCTGTAATTTTAGTAAAGAGCATATTGCTTTTCAGGTTCCATCAAGTTTTGATAATAAAGAGAATAGACTTTTGATTGGTAATTATGAGGGTGCAGCTTTAGAGAAAGAAATGCTTTTGCGGCCTTATGAAGCGGATGTATTTTTATTTACATCATGAGGTCCTAATTATATTATTATGTCATAAAACTGCCCGCAGGTAAATTCTTGCGGGCGGTTTTACATGAAGAAAGCCACACGATCATCCCATGGCTTAGCCTGACGGTAAAAATTACTGCAGTTCCTCATATTTCTTAAAATAACCAATGTTTTTAAACGAGAACTCTTTGCTCTTCACTCTGATAGAAATTGCAAAAGGGAGCAGTATCAAACATACTGCAATACCAACAGAGATTCCGATACCGGCAATGACATCAGCAACTGTGAATACTGATCCAGACATCCATGCGATTCCCCCAATTGCCATTGGAAGCAGCAGAAAAAGGGAGCTGACAAGGCCGGGAGCATAAATAGATCGCTTGCCCCTATCCTTGTAACGCTGATACATCCCGATGCCCTCGCGGGTATGATTGACCGTTTCTGCGATACCAAAGAAAATCACTACGACCGTGACAGCTGCTTCCATTTTCAAGGAGTTTATTGTCAGCAGAATAAATACTGTTTCTGCGCCTAAATTGGTGATCATGTTGGTAAGGCGATTCTGCGGATAGACCGTAGGTTCCTGTGAGCCGAAAGTCAGGTTATTCATGTAAAAGAAACCGCCGGGACAGGTGTTTTCCTCAAATATGTGCACGGGAATGGCAGCGGCCAGCAGACAGATCAATTTCTGAGGGATTGTCCAGCTGCTCCAATTCTTCAGTAATAGCAAAAGCATGATGAACCCCATTGTGTACACCAGATACAGCCATACTTTATTACAGAATTTACTTAATAGACTACGCATTTTTTCATCCTCCTACCACAATTTTCTGCGCAAAACGGTCAGAACATCTGCAATTTCCGCCACAGGTTCGGGACTTTCGCTGTTTAGCCAGTCGCGGAGCACAGTAAGAGTGCCCTGAAAAATAAAACGGCGAATGTATTTCGTCTTCGTTTCAGAATAGCTGCTTTCATCTGCCATATTATCAAAAATAATACTGATATTTGGAATAGAAAACAGATGAGCTGCAAACTCCTGTTCAGGCATGGACCGGATAAGAAGGCAAAACAGCTCCCTGTGGTCATACAAATGGTTCAGTACAGGAAGAAGGGCATTGGTACTTTGTGCAATCATGGATTTTAAGTCCTCATCCAGCTGCGCCATGAAATCTGTTTCGATCTCGTTCAGAAGCTCTGCTGGACTGCCATAGTATTTATAAAAGGTAGTGCGATTGATCTGAGACACCGCACATAGCTCATATACTGAAATTTGGTTCAGCGGCTTTTCTTTTAGCAGCTTTAACAGTCCTGATTTCAGCATCGCCTTACTGATGCGGATTCTTTGATTTTCCATTTTTCGATTCTCCTCAATAAATAAAATATAATTGTTGATTTTAACTCATTATATTTTATAGCAGTTTATTATAACACATGAACAGAATCAACAGTCTGTTGACTTAAAATGTATATGTTTATTATAATGACAGTATGAAGAATTGTCAACTTTTGGGTTGCAGGAGGTAAAGATCAAATGAAATTTTGGAGACGAAACTGGTATTACATCGGCGGTGTTTTATTTGTTGTGCTGGCTTTTATGATGGGACTTTGGGGATGTGACCACATGAGTAAGCTTCAGGTTCTTCTGGTGTTCAGCTGGATGGGTATGCTGATGCACCAGTTTGAGGAATATGCTTTTCCCGGTGGATTTCCCATCATATCGAATATGGCAGGATTAGGCGAAACAGAACACCCGGAGCGTTATCCCCTGAATGCACGGCAGAGCTTTCTCAGTAATGGCATTTTCTGCTATTTAAGTTACATCATACCCATCTGCTTCCCCAATTTGATTTGGATGGGTGCCTGTCAGGTTCTGGCTGGCGTATGGCAGTTACCGGGACACGGTATTGCCATGAATCTGCGCCTGAAGAGCAAGTATAACCCCGGTCTTGCTTCTACAGCATTTTTACAGACCCCGGTGGCGATTTACTATATCTGGTATGTCTGCACCTATATACCGGAAAAAGCAGGACAGCTCTGGTGGGGCATCCCCGGTTCCCTCCTCATGCTGCTGCTCACATTTATTGTACCTATCCTGCTTATGAAGGATAAAAACTCACCCTATCCTTTTGAGGATCGGGAACTGTATGGCTATAACAAGGAACACGTTATGGCGCTTTGGGAAGAACGTAAAGCCGCGAAAGCCAAGAAAGAGGGGAGATAACTATGATTAAGAAGCTGGATAAATGGTGCGACATTGATGGGAGTTTGCCTTTGCAGATGCTAAGTACTATCATAAGTTTCCGAATTTTGGGAAGAAAATAAGGTGAAAGTATGAAAATTTCCCTAAAGGATGTTTATAATCCTTGCATGAGTTCTACGGTACTTCTGCAAATCCCTGTGGCCATTTACTATAGTTTCTATGTGACAACGACCATGCTGGATAAACCGTTTTTATCCTGGAAAGATGGAGCAGAATGGGAGCGCGGCGAGACGGGCGCGGCGATTTTCGACGATTTTTCCATTGGGAGCGGCTGCAGGCTCAGCTTTTTGGCTGCATAAAAACAGCAAGGCAGCTAAAACTGCCTTGCTAAAAAGCCTGACTTTGGGATACTCGATTTTCATACCAGATTATACGGCCAGTTCTTCTGTTCGATGCGGCATGAGACAAAGGAAAACTCGGATAAAATGAGTCTGTGTACATCACAGTAAACCTGACGGCGGCCTTCTTCTAAAAGACGGCGTATGTTTTCCTGGAGCTCCATATCCGTGAGAAGTAAATTCACCAGCACATCAGAATACCGCGTTCCCTTTCCCGTTTTCAACTCCGTTAACACTCGTTCAAAACACTTTTCACTGGTATAATTACGCCCAAGGTGGTCGGTGGCTGCGTCCAGGCTGTCACAGAGCGAGATAATGTCGATAAAGATTTTTTTTGAGGAAGCGGTATTGTCAAAGTCGGAGGGGTAACCGGAGATACCATCAAAGCTTTTGTGATGCCCCAGGGCCAGATCTGTAAATTCCGAAAGTTCAGGAATCCGTTGAAGCATCTCCGCTCCGCTGACTGGATGAAATTTTAAAATCTGAAATTCAAAATCAGTCAGGCGGTGGCTCTGCGCGTTGACGACGCTGGAGCAAAGCAGCTTGCCAATATCATGAAGCAGGGATCCGTAGTAGATATACTGACTGAACTGATTCTGTTTTTCGCATACCTGTGCCGCCGTTTCCGTGCCAAAGTGTCCAATCAGAGTCTCCGGCGTATAGGCAATCAGGCTATTTAAAATCTGCATCGCCAGATTGCCAACCATGATGGAATGCATGGCAGTCTGAACCTGGCGGAATACGGTCAGCTTTAACAGCGCAGACAAAAGCTTTTGGCGTCCTCTGATATGGGGGAGAACCGTAAGGACGTAACAGTAGTTATATGAGGCACTGATATAATCCATGTAGGTGCTGTACGGCCGGTTTGCGCAGAAATGGATAAAAAATTCCTGTATTACATTGTAAAATTCCACTTCCTGAGGGTCATTCTTAATCAGATTTTCGGCAATGAGCTGCACTACCTCCACGACTTCCATAGCGTGCAGGCCGCCGTCTGTATCGGTAAGAAGTCGGAGCGCATGCTGATCCATAAAGGTGTGGAGATCCGCTGCAAGCTGCTGTTCCGAATACGCCCCCTTTAAATGGCAGGCCATATGATAGACGAGTTCAGTGCGCAGATGGTAGTTTATGTCTGCATCAGCAGAATCTGAAAGGGTCTGGTACAGCAGGCTCGAGGCCTGGCAGATGGCGTCGATCTGCTGCGGCGTACAATGATCTGATGTGATGCATAGCGCAGACATTCCCATATAATAGTCGAAATCAGGGAGTACTCGGTTAAATTCGTAGTTTTGATCCTCTTCGATTACGACACTTTTGCAGCGGACTGCAGCATAGTACCAGTCTAACATTTCTGCCAGATGGATGGGGATGTCCTGTCCAAGCTTTAACTGGGTGAAGAGCCGTTCCATCTCCAAATCAAAAATTGAAAGCCCCATGCTTCGTTCTTCCGGGGTGAGCGTGGAAAACTGACTCTCATAGATGCTACGGGCCCGGGAAAAATTTTCATGGATTTGATCAGACATATGGATTATGTCAAAAAAACCGCCGGCGAAAGCACGGATGGTATAGCATTTCATCATTGCCGTAGGATCATTTAAGGGCTGATAAAAATTTAACAGAGAATCTGCGATTTCGTACGCCGTACCGAGGTCCTGCATACGGGTGACATAGCGGAACAACGTTGCAAGAAGAGGATCCGCCACGCTTCGGCTCCAACGCTCCGGTGTTCGTGTAAACCAGCGGATATGCCAGTTCAGCGTCTCTTCGTTTTGCTGATAGGCAGCCCTAACCTTGTTAGAATTAAGTTTATACTGTTGAATCCACTCCTCATCGGGGAGATCGGACTGGATTAGTTCATAGCTGTGATTGCTTAACGTCTTAAGCACAAAATTATAGTCTAAAAGCCATTTCGTCCATGCTTCTCTTGTAGAAAATCCATGAATCTCGTGGTGTTTTTCCATAGTTGTTCCTGCTTTCAGGTTTTGAATGGGATTAGAGTGTTAAAAAGGTTACAAAACTCTATATAATAATCGCAATATGTAAAAAAATGTCACTTTACTATTATATATTATCGGAAATTGTATATGAAGTCAATCGAAAAAGGCGTATAAAGCTTACATAGAAAACATTTACGGCCGTTATCCCGTATTTTATACAGGAGGGCAATCTGCTTTTTCTCCTCTTGTCTTTCGTTCTGGCTGTCATGAATTTTTATTACTCTGCTTATTCGTATACATCCGCTCATCAGCCATTTTCATTAGCTGTTCATAATCGATTCCATCAACAGGGAAAAAGGCTATCCCGATGCTGATACCCACCGATTCCTCAGCAGCGCCGTCTCCCGGATTGTAGGGACTGCTGATGGCCTCACTAATCTTTCCAGATAATGCTTCAGCCATCTTCTGTTATAGGTTGATAATGATGAATTCCAGGATATCCGTCTTGTGGAATAAGGAATTTAAAAGAGCCTCAATTCTCTCCGCATATATCTTTGTCTCACGCCGCGCCTCCGCTTTTTTTAGGGTTGCCTTCTGGACACCTGCGTATAGAATGATACATCCCAGGATGAGGAACAGCGCCACGACTGTTACCAGAAAATAGCGGACGATTCCATTTACTCTCTCATACATATCTACACACCTCCCAGGCTATCGTAAAAATTACCCCTATTGCAACAGGGAATGCACGTATAATCAATTAAAAGAATTCCGTCTGTCCGAGGACCACAAGAAAGATAACAAACCTGTAGTTGACCGGGAATCAAACCTGAGTTTATAAGGCTTCGTCTCATTCTGCGGATAACCCTGATACGAAAGATACTATTTTCTTGAATTATTTTTGAACATCGCTTATAATAAAAAATATGAATTGAGCATAATAAGATGCAATTAGAACAGTTGTGGTTCCATAACCAGTGTGGCCGCTTTTTTCCATAATTCCATAAAAATACAAACGACAGGGAAGGAATCGCTGTGGCTGCTGCGGGGATCTATATTTTCCCGCCTGGTCCCCCGGAGGGGTTCGAGGGGGTGACTTTTGGAAGAACGCTCTCCTCTAATTCAGGAAGGGCGGTATGGGAGGTGCTCGTATGTCTTTGTTTGATGTGAATCCAGATCCGGAGGAAGCGTTCTTATATAATACAATAGCATCAATCTGCAGTGACTATTTATATGTCTGGGATTTGGAAGGGGACGTCCTTTTGGCGTCCCCCAATATGGTTTCTGACCTGGGTCTTGACGGGAATCGCCTGGCCAATTGCTCTCAAATGGATATTAAGTGGGTTCATCCCCATGACCGGGAGCGGGTGCAGAAACAGTATCGAGCGTTTATCCAGTCTAAGGAGGAGAGCCTGAGCTTGGAATATCAGGCGTTAACTGCAAACGGCAGTTATATCTGGTTAAGCGACCGGGCGAAAATGAAACGGGATACGGCAGGAAAACCACTGCTGATTGTAGGTACGCTGCGGAATATGGAGCAGTATGAAGGCGTGGATCAGGTGACAGGACTCTTAAGACACAGCTCCGGCCGTGACAGATTCGAACGTACGCTGGAGGGCAGGGCGGGCTTTCATGAGGAGCTCCTGCTTCTGGGAATTGATGGTTTTAAAAACATCAATATCTTGAACAGCCACAGCTTTGGTGACCTTGTGCTGCGGACAACAGCGCAGGAAATCCTAAAGATGCTTCCGGAACAGGTGAAGCTTTACCGTTATGACGGAGATCAGTTTCTGCTCTCCGGGAATCATGTCCGGCGGGAGGAGATGCTCCGGATTTACGAGGATATCCGGCAGTATGCTTCCGGACCCCACCGGGTAAACGGATGCGCCTATCGGTTCACAGTGTCCGGAGGGATCATCGCTTATCCGGAGGAAGCACACAGCTGGGTGGAACTGGAGAAAGGAGCCTGCGCTGCATTAAGACAAGCCAAGGAAAACGGGAAAAACCAGTGTGTGGAATTCACTGCCGGGCTGCTTGACGAGCTCCAGCTTTCCCATTGTCTGGCGCAGAGTGCAGATAATGGCTTTCAGGGGTTCCGTCTGGTATTCCAGCCGATCTGCGGCACAGATACCCTGGAGGTACGGGGGGCCGAGGCGCTTCTGAGGTACCGGATGCCGGATGGGAAGGAGATATCGCCGGTAGAGTTCATCCCTCTGCTGGAAAGCAGCCGTCTGATCCTCCCTGTAGGCCTGTGGGTTCTTGAACAGGCTATTATTGCCTGCAAAGTCTGGACGGAGCAAAATCCTGACTTTGTAATGGACGTCAACGTGTCCTTTGTACAGCTGAGGGATTCCGGTTTCTGTGACAAAGTGGAGGCGCTGCTGCAAAAGTACAGCCTTCCCGCGCGGAACCTGGCGCTGGAGTTGACGGAGAGCTACTTCATAACAAACGATGCCAATGTTAATGATTCGCTGGAACGTTTAAACGAGATGCGTATTGAGCTGTCCATGGATGACTTTGGCACCGGTTATTCCTCGCTCGGCCGTCTGGCCGAAATCGGTATGGATGTTGTGAAGATTGACCGCTATTTTGTTAAGGCGCTGCATATCAGCCAGTATAATCACGACTTTGTGGAGTCTGTCATCCGTCTGTGCCATAATCTCGGCAAAGCGGTTTGTATGGAGGGGGTTGAGACAAAGGAGGAATGGGAAACGATCAGCCTGCTCAATGCGGATATGGTCCAGGGCTTTTACATTTCCAGACCAATGGAGCCGGAGGCATTTTTCCAGAAATATCTTACCTCCAGTAATAACAATAAAGTCCTGGAAATTTCCAGTGATCGGATGAAGTTCCAAAAAAAACTGGCAAACAGCAGAGAACTGCTGTTTGCCATGATGAATGCAACCCCTTTGTGTCTGATGCTCTGGAATCGTCAGTCTGAAATCATGGCCTGTAATGAGAAAGCGGTCCAACTGTTCAGGGCAGAAGGAAAAGAGGAGATTATAGAACATTTCTATCGTTTTTCACCTCTGCATCAGCCGGATGGCCGTACTTCCATTGAACTGGTACACGAGAAAATCGCGGAGGCATTTGCTGCCGGGTATTCAGAATTTAAGTGGATGCACTGTGATAAAGAAGGGGAGAGTATTCCCGTCGAGGTGATTTCCGTACGGCTTCCGTACCAGGAGGATTTTGTTGTGGCCAGCTATACCCGGGACCTTCGCGGGGAAATCGAATTGGAAGAAAAACGTTCGAAGTTCCGGATGCGGCTCAAGGCGCTGTTGGACGCGACCCCGCTCTGTCTCAATCTCTGGGACAAGGAGTTCCACAACATTATGTGCAACCGGGAGGCACCGAAGCTTTTTGGATTGGACAGTGAACAGGAATACCTCGATCATTTTAACCAGCTGTCTCCGGAACGGCAGCCGGATGGCAGTCTGAGCTCTGAGAAGGCGAAAGAGAGAATCAGGGAAGCGATGCAGGTGGGACGCGTTCAGTTTCACTGGCTGCACCAAAAAACAGATGGTGAATTGATTCCAGCTGAAATTACGCTGGTACGTATCGATGGATTGGAGGAAGACGGCAGTGCCATGGTTGCCGGTTATACCAGAGATCTCCGCGACCAGCTCAGGGCTGAAAAGGCGGAGCGTCTGATGGCCAGGCGTGTTCGGGCGATGGTGGATTCTTCCCCCCTTGCCTGTGTACTCTGGAATATGCGGCAGGAAGCGCTGGACTGTAACCAGGTAGCCGTTGAAATGCTGGGGGCCACGGATAAAGAGGAGGTTCTGCATGATTTTGACAGCTTTATGCCCCTCTATCAGCCGGATGGATCTGTCAGCGTGGAGAAGAGAAAACGAACAATGAGCGAAATCCAAAATAACAGGCGCTATGTTTTTGAGTGGGTCTATGTAAACAGAAAAGGAGAGAGCATCCCATGTGAGGTCACACTGGTGAAGGCGGTCATTGGAAACAATGATGAAGATATTATTATTGCCTACAGCCGGGATCTGCGTGAACTGAAGCGTACTATGGAAATCATTGAACGGCTGAAAAAACAGGTCTGCTATGATGCCCTGACAGGCTGTCTGACCCGCGAGTACTTCATAGAAATCCTGTCGGGACAGTTCCAGGAAGGAACGGGAGCAGACTCTGTCGTTCTGGGACTCCTTGATCTGGACGGATTCAAGAATGTCAATGATACCTATGGCCATGAGGCGGGGGATATGACCCTGAAGTGTGTCATGAAACGGGTCAGGGAGCTGCTTCCGGCAGGCACGGTAGTGGGGAGATTCGGCGGGGATGAATTCCTGTTCCTGCTGTATGAGACAGAGCATGGGCTTGTATCGCAGATACTGAACCGTCTCGTAGAGCAGATTCCGCATATGCAGATGGAATATCAGGGAAACATTTTTACAACTTCCATCAGCATTGGCGCTGTGTTCCAAACAACAGAGGATACCTGTCCGGATGATCTGATCCGCCGGGCAGATGACGCGCTCTATCAGGCTAAGCGAAACGGCCGTAACAGAAGCGTGCTGATCAGAGTGAACAATTGAATAACGGCCAGAAGGTATTTAAATACAATGATTGATCAGCGTGCTGATGATTCGGGAGGTATACTGTGAGAGAATCTTTTTTTGAACGATTAATAATTAACCAGCAAAATCTGGTGGCGTATGCGACAGATACGGATACTAACGAGATTATATATATGACTCAGGCAGCAGCCTCCCTCTATGGATTTGAGCATGTACAGGACACTTATGGGAAGAAATGCTATGAGCTGATACAGGGGCTGGACAGTGTCTGTCCCTTTTGTACCAACAGCAAGCTGGTTCCAGGCCAGCCATATCATTGGGAGCATTATAATGAAAAGCTTCAGATGTGGTTTGACATTACAGATATCCTGGTCATGTATGAAGGAAAATACTGCCGGCTTGAAATTGCACGGGATGTTACAGCCCAAAAGGAAAAATTTGACCGTGTTTCGAACCGTCTTACAGTGGAAGAAACATTGGTGGATTGTATTCAGACACTTTCCAGTGAAGCAGATGTCAACGCTGCCGTGAACCGTTTTTTAGAGATTATTGGTCGCTTTTATGCCGCTGACCGGGCATATATCTTTGAATACAGAAAGAATCAAATTAAAAATACATTTGAGTGGTGCGCCCCTAATATAAAGCCTCAATTGGATCTCCTGCAGGAAATCCCAATAGAATACATCCGGGATTGGAACCATAAATTTGAGCTTGACGGGGAGTTTTTTATTACTTCGCTGGACAGGGACCTGGAGACAGATTCCCCTGATTACCATATTTTAAAAGACCAGGGAATTGAGAGCCTTGCGGCCGCTCCGCTTAAGAAAAATGGTCAGATTATTGGCTTTCTTGGTGTTGACAATCCCATGGAAAGTACGGGGGACCTATCGCTGCTTCGCAGTGTATGCAGCTTTGTGCTGGAGGAAATGGAACGGCGCAGGCTGATTCAGAATCTGGAACTATTCAGCTACACGGATTTACTCACCGGCCTGCAAAACCGGAACAGCTACATAAAAATGCTGGACAGACTTTCTCACCAGACCCTGCGTTCGCTGGGCGTTATCTACATCGACATCAACGGGATGAAGAAAATCAACGACAGCAATGGTCATAAATATGGGGACAGGGTAATAAAAAAAGTGGCAGATATCCTGAAATCACGGGTGGAGAATTCTGCATACCGGGTGGGCGGAGATGAGTTTACGGTAATCTGCGCAGATATAGGAAAGCAGGACTTCCAGACGCTTACGGAGAAGCTGATCCGGGATTTTGACAGGAACAAAGAGTATGACGTATCCATTGGCCATACCTGGAAAGAAGGCAATGTATCTGCCGATGAAGAAATCCTGAAGGCCGATGATTTAATGTATGCAGAAAAACAGCGGTATTACCATGCCGTTCTGCAGGGGGACAGAATGGCACGTGCCGGCATTGCCACGGAGCTTTTGAGGGATATTGCCGACCATCGTTTCGGGGTTTATTATCAACCGCAGATCTGTCTGAAAACCGGACGGATTATGGGGGCGGAAGCCCTGGTGCGAAAATGGAGCAAGCGGGGGACTTTAATTCTGCCGGACCGTTTTATCCCTCACTATGAAAGGGAGCGTGTCATCTGCCATTTGGATTTATTTGTATTCGAGACCGTCTGTGCCGATTGGCAGAACTGGAAAAGGCAGGGGATTGATACCCATATTTCCTCTAATTTTTCCCGTGTCACGCTGATGGCCTCCGATATTGTGACGCAGATCAAACAGATCTGCCGGAAATATGAAGTCCCCGCGGAGAAGATTACCATAGAGGTAACGGAAAGCATCAGTAAATTGGAGCCGCAGCAATTGATTGATTTAATGAACCAGATTGTGGCTGAGGGCTTCTCGGTTTCCCTGGATGATTTTGGTTCGAAATACTCCAACCTTTCTATTTTGACCACACTTGATTTTAATGAGATTAAATTTGACAAGTCCCTGGTTGATAAATTAAGCAGCGATGCAAAGAGCCGCATTGTCATGAAAAATACGATGCAGATCTGCCGCGAACTGCCCATGACACGCTCTTTAGCCGAAGGGATAGAGACCGTGGAGCAGCTGGATCTGCTGTATCAATATCATTGTGACTATGGACAGGGCTACTATTTTGCCAAACCGATGAGCGCGGAATCGTTTTTGGAATTATTAAAGAAGGAACAAATGCTGGGAACCTCTGTTTGGATTCAGTCTGGTCATGATGGAACGGAATAAATGGAATGATTCCGGTCAAATGGAATTTGAAAAAGTCCCGGACAGAGATGAAGCGTCAGGGTGATGGCTGGACGTAATCGCCGGTAACAGGAGGAAAGAGAGCTATGAAGAATTTAAAAGTCAGTAGAAAACTCACGATTTCTTATGGATTTATTTTGAGCTTATTAGTTATCAGTATTGTCGTGAGTATTGGGAATTTAATCAGTATCAGGTCAAAAGTTGAGGTGTTCTACAATGGTCCTTTCCGAGTCCTGAATGCGGCGAACACTGTCAATTCCAGCTTTGAGGCGATGCAGAAATCAGTATTTCGTGCCATCTCCAGTACCAGTCAGGCGAATACAGAGCAGGCGTTAGAGAATGCCAGGGCATGGGAAAGAAAAATTCAGGAACAGATTCCTGTCATTCAGAAAGATTTTTTAGGAGACCAGGCAATTGTTGAACGGCTCCAGGCAGCCCTGGACGAACTTGCACCACAGCGTGAGCATGTCCTGGATCTTGCAGTAAAGAATCAAAAGGCGGAAGCCTCTGCTTATATGGAAGCAAACAATATCATAACCATCCACAAAGCACAGGCGGAACTGGATGAACTGATTGAAATAGCGGACAGAAAAGCGGATGAGCTGATTGTAAATCTACATGCCATGCAGACGAAATTCATTACCATTTTGTCTGTATTGGGGATAGCCAGCGTACTTGTAAGTGTGTTTTTTGGCATTTATATTACCCGCGGCATTACCAGGCCGATTAAGGAACTGGAAGCTGCGGCAAGGCAGATGGAGCAGGGACATCTGAAAATCGATGTAAATTATGCATCAAAGGATGAGTTGGGAAGCCTTTCAAACAGTATGCGGCAGATGTCAGACAAGATTTCCTATTACATGGATGCGATTTCCAGGGTTATGCGGCAGTTGGCTGACAGCAATCTGGAAATACCGCACTATGACGATTTCCAGGGGGATTTTCTGCCTGTACAGGAATCGCTGCTGATTGTACTTAACTCTCTGAATGAGACCATTTCAGAAATCAATATGTTCTCCGACCAGGTTGCCAATGGGGCCGACCAGGTTTCGAATGGTGCACAGATCCTTTCACAGGGGGTTATTGCGCAGGCAAGCTCGGTGGAAGAGCTGGCAGCGACCATGTCAGAGATATCCCAGCAGGTGAAAGAGAATGCGGAAACCTCACAGGTGGTAAAAACAGCGGCAGGTGAAATGGGCGCGAATATTCTGGCCTGCAATCAGCAGATGCAGGAAATGAAAAACGCGATGGAAAAGATAAATCAGAATTCAACGCAAATCAGAACAATCATCAAGACCATTGATGATATTGCATTCCAAACCAATATATTGGCGCTCAATGCCGCTGTGGAGGCAGCACGGGCAGGTGAATCAGGAAAAGGGTTTTCCGTGGTGGCTCAAGAGGTGCGCAGCCTGGCAACCAGATCATCCGATGCTTCCAAGAGCACGGAGGCGTTGATCGAGCAGTCTCTCGCTGCGGTAGTTTATGGTACGAAAGTAGCGGAGGAGACTGCAGCCTCGCTTAGGAATATAGCTGGCGGTACCGATGAGATGATATCTAAAATAAATCAAATCGCGGAGGCTTCAAAAAGGCAGGCGGCCGCGACTGAAATGGTTTCTACAGGCATCGACCAGATATCCGATATAGTACAGACCAATTCTGCCACAGCGGAGGAGTCGGCTGCCGCGTCCGAAGAGCTCTACGGACAGTCTCAGGTTCTAAAAAGCAGGGTAAGCCGTTTTAAACTTCATGTCAGCCGGCCAGAGTATTAATTGTACAGAGGCATAGCCGGCAGGCGTGCACTATTGCCGGGACATGAGTGAATTTTCTTATTCCATAAACTTTGGAGGTATAAAATATGAGCATCACAAATCAGAATATAGATGGCGGCAAGGCATTTGACTGGAGTAAAACTTCGGAAGACTATGCAAAGTACCGCGATATTTATCCGCAGCAATTTTATGATAAAATCATAGACCGTAAATTATGTATAAGCGGTCAGAGTATACTCGATATGGGTACGGGTACGGGAGTACTTCCAAGAAATATGTATCGCTATGGGGCAAAATGGACAGGCACAGATATTTCAGAAAGTCAGATTAAACAGGCAAAAATTCTTTCACAGGGCATGGATATCGACTATTACGGATTATCCGCAGAAAACATAGATTTTCCCGACCATTCGTTCGATGTAATCACTGCTTGTCAGTGTTTCTGGTATTTTAATCATGAACAGATTATGCCGGCCCTTTCTCGTATGCTGAAACCAAATGGACGCATTCTTGTACTATATATGGCCTGGCTGCCGTTTGAAGATAAAATAGCAGGAGCCAGTGAGGAACTTGTGCTGAGATACAGCCCTAAGTGGAGCGGGGCAGGAGAAACGATTCACCCAATACAGATACCTGCTTGCTACAGTGAAGAATTTGAATTGGTTTATCATGAGGAATATCCTCTGGCTGTTCCTTTTACCCGTGAAAGCTGGAATGGAAGAATGAAAGCCTGCCGGGGGATTGGAGCCTCACTTGTTGATGCAGAGATTGCGGCGTGGGAGAAGGAGCATATGGAACTTCTTAATAAAATCGCCCCTACCGAATTTAACATTTTGCATTATGGCGCTATTGCTGAATTAAAAAAGAAATAAATCTCTGATTTGCCTGGAGATGGACTTAAAGATTTGGGGCGGCTGAACTGACAGCCGCCATATCGTAATTTTAGGAGACATGTATGAATATCAAAAGTTGGTTTTTCGTTGAAAAAATCGACAGTGATACCTTTGCGATCAGCGAATATAAACACTGGGAAGAGACACATTGCTATTTATTATGTGGGACAGAAAAAGCTGTTTTCATTGATACAGGATTAGGAGTTGGCAATATAAGAGAAATTGTTGACAGCCTGACTTCACTGCCTGTCACGGTGATGACTACTCATGTTTCTCTGGGATCATATCGGCGGGCATAGATACTTTGAAAAGATTGAAAGGGAGTGTTTATTATAAAATTATCTATAAGCCTGAAAGTAATAAAAAAATGCATCTGTACGGCTGCGGTATTCTTCCTGATGCCATGTGTGGCTGGCTGCGGAGTCAAAAAGGAAAACAAAGAACAGGTGGCAGAGACTGCGAGGCTGGAACAAAACAGCGAGTCCGGAACGATACCAGAAAGCCAGCCACTGCCATTGATAGATGTGATGTATTCGATTGCAGATAGCCAGGGATTAGATGGAGCAGTGGATTATGAGAGCGGAATGCAGGACGGACAAAAGGACGCCCTCGTATTCTTATGCAGATCAGAGAGTGGAAAATATGAAGCATACGGCTTTATCAGCACTGAATATGGAAAAAATGGACTTTTAATAAACAACGTGATAAATGATCAGGATAATTGGAATTTTTTTGAAGAAAGCTGGTCCTGCGGAGATACCCTGCCGGAATTTGAAGAGAACGGTGATTACGAAGTCATTTTTACCTTTACACAGGGTGAAGAGGGGGAGTATAAGGAGCGGAGTATTCATTTTGACACGTATGACACCGGGACAATGTCCATAGAAGGGGAATCACCGTCAAGTACACCGGACAGATGAGAGTAAAAAATTGATCAATCAAATATCTCGAGAGGAGAGAACAGAATGTTTATCACCGGGAGTCTATGTGGAGGAATATGATAATTCTCCCAGAGCAGTGGAAGGCGTCGGAACAAGCACGGCGGGATTTGTAGGAATGGCGGTGAAGGGGCCGTCTTGTAGGGCACCCTCCCTGGTCACAAGCTTTGCTGACTTTCAGAGGCAGTTCGGTGGATATTTAGATGAGATCACCTACGGAGAGTATCGTTACCTGGCATTCGCGGCAGAACAGTTTTTTGTCAATGGAGGAACCCGCTGCTTCGTGGCGCGCGTCGTTCCGCCGGATGCAAAAAAGGCAGCCGGTACTTACGGAATTCTTACCGCAGAAGCCGTTGACGAAGGAAAATGGGGCAATAAAATTATGATATCGGTGAACACCAGCTGCCGGAAAAAGATGCAGCTGGTGGAAAAGCTTGGGGACAGGGTCTACCGTGCAAAATCACCTGCGGGCTTCCTGGAGGGAGATCTCGTATCGTTTCACGGCGAGATAAACCGGATCGCGGCAGTCTATGGCGGCGAAATCACCATGGAGGAAGAATTTACGGTAAATCCGGTCGATAATAATATTGTGCCTGTCAATGTGGTGACCTCCCTGGAGATCGACCTTTCTGTCCGATATGAAGATGAAGTGGAAAGCTACGAGGGAATGACGTTAAACCAGACTTCCCCCGATTACGTGGAGAAACGGATGGGAAAAAGCAAACTGGTTAAAATTACGTGCACACCGGAAGATAAACGGAAGAATCCGGTAGAAATGATCCTTGGCGAAGGTGTATCCGACGGAAGCGTCACACTGTCTGGAGGCAGCGACGGAACTCTGGCCTTGGTCAATGACGGAACCTTTATCGGCGAAGACTCAGGACCGGGAAAACGAACCGGAATCCAGGCGTTTCTTGAAAATGATTTCGTCAGTATCATGGCAGTTCCGGGCATCACCTCCCAGGCGGTCGAGGTCTCTCTCGTGAGTCACTGTGAAAATCTGAAGAGCCGCATGGCAGTCCTCGATATGCCAAAGCAGATGACGAAGACGAGCGAGCTGATCGAATTTCGCAGCATAATCGACAGTACCTATGCAGCCATGTATCACCCCTGGATCCAGCAGTTCGACCGGACTGTGAAATGCCCTGGAATGTTTCCGCCGTCCGGCGCTGTAATGGGCGTATATTCGAGATGCGACATCAACCGGGGCGTTCACAAGGCGCCAGCCAACGAGACGATCAGCTGTACGGGACTTTCGTTCAACTATACGACTGCCGAACAGGATATCTTAGCTCCGGAGGGAATTAACTTAATCCGCGCGCTGCCGGGCCAGGGCATCCGCATCTGGGGGGCGAGAACGGCCGGCAGCGATCCCTCGTTCCGTTACATCAATGTCAGAAGGCTTTTTATCTTTGTGGAACAGAGCATTAAGGCCAGCACCAACTGGGTGGTATTTGAGCCGAATGACGCCACTCTCTGGGCAAGAGTTCAGAAGACGATTGCTGACTTCCTGGAACATCTGTGGAGAAACGGAATGCTGGCCGGCGCCTCTTCGTCCGAGGCGTATTTTGTGGAGATAGGACCTTCCACCATGAGCCAGGACGACATGATGGCGGGACGGCTGATTTGCAATATCGGAATCGCACCATCGAGGCCGGCTGAATTTATCATCTTCCGGATTACACAGCATACAGCAGAGGCAGGAGAATAGGGTGTGAGGGCTTTGGGGATTGATCATAGTTTAAAGAGAATTCTTATACTCTGTAGGGCTAATCCCTTGCACCTCCTTAAATGCCCGCACAAAATGCGCCGGTTCCGGATAGCCCACCGCATCGGCAACCTCGTAGATCTTTAGCTTTCCCTGGCGAATCAGTTCTTTCGAGGTCTGGATACGGAAATCCCGAAGGTACTGGCGGAAGGTGATTCCGGTCTTGCTTTTAAACAGTGTACTGAAATAATTAGGGTTTAAGTATACATAGGCAGACACATCGTTAAGAGTAATGGTATCCCTGTAATTATTCCGGATATATTCCTTGGCTTTCTTAATGACGAAGTCCTCTTTATTATTAAGGGAATCCATTGCCTTTTCTACATAAAAATTAAGCGTGGCAAACATGGAAGTCTGAAGCTCTTTTAAGCTGGAGGCATCCTCGATTTGTGCCAGAATATCATAGTCTGTCAGACTGGACTGGCTGACAACAGGGATGAAGTTGGCGTTGCGTCCCATCAGGTCATAAATACCATTGGATAAGGTTCGGCGTAAATGAGCAACCGGAGGGCGCCGGCTGTTAAAGTACGCAAACAGCCGTGAAAGGTGTTCGATGGCTCCGGCATAATCGTATTCTGCCAGGGCCGTGGTTGTTAAGTCCAGAAGCTCCTGTTCCTCTGAGCCAGTCCACTCTTTTGATTCATCCGTATAGGGCAGATCGAAGAAATACCGCTCAAATCCCCGCAGGCATTCCGCCTTTAAAAAGGATAAGTCGGACAGGGGCAGAGGGCTTAAGCTGGCGCTCACGAAGAGTCCCTCGTCTTCCAGCTGTTTTAGAAATGCGGCTGTAAGTGCCGCGCATCTGGCGTTTTCTGCCAGCTCAAAGAGCAGCAGAATCCAGTACTGGCCGATCTCACCGTATACCGGACAGTAGGAAGACGAAGGCGGAAAACAGGACTCGAAGCGGGTCTCAATAAAATTACGGATGATTTTTTTGCGGGAATAGAGGCCGTGGGACATATCGACGTACAGAACACGGCATAGGGTATCCCGGGTAATGTGGCTGTGCGTCAGAAACGCCTCTTTCTCCTCGTCTACCGGGGCAGATCCGAAGAAGCCCTCCAAAAGAATCTGATTCTTTAAGTCAGCCTCTATGGCCGGTGGATTTAGGGAGTTGATCTCCAGGGATTTAAAGACTGAATCCAGGGCGTTTAAGAGAAGTCCTTCATTGACCGGTTTTAAGAGATAATCGATGGCTCCCAGCTTTAAGGAACTGCGGACCAGATTA
>OIZR01000515.1_pt1 | contig 28644 bp, 27 predicted proteins | sample 1588591 | NCBI WGS metagenome assembly OIZR01 (sample SAMN03283249) | human gut metagenome | biome: human-associated habitat; material: feces | host: Homo sapiens | place: USA | collected 2013 | reverse complement strand
TCAGAAACTGCTCTTTTTACCTGCTAAAAATGTGATACTTCACTTAAGAATTATACCACAATAAGTTGTTATTGCGGGAAATATAGAAATAATTTATAATACAAAATAGATTTTAAGTTACATACTGTGGAGGAAAAGAAAATGAGATTTAGAAAAAGTCTGTTATCGGGGCTGATTGCCGGCATTTTAGTGATGGGAACCGTAGGAATGAATGTGGATGCAGCAAAGATACAGGTGGATCAGCAGATTCCGGCGGAAAAAGTAGACAGTGTCTATAATCAGGAAGTGGATTCGAATGCGCTGGCCGGATGGCCTGTCGGACCGAATATTTACAGCGAGTCGGGAATTGTAATGGATATGGATAGTGGTGCCATTCTCTATGCAAAGAAAATAGACGATCAGCATTATCCGGCGAGCATTACAAAGATTTTGACTGCATTGGTCGCTTTGGAGAACAGCCAGTTGACAGATCGGGTGGAATTCACACAGAATTGTATTGATTTTCTCGAATATGGAGATGCACATATCGGAATGAAAGTTGGCGAAGAAATTTCGATGGAAGATGCCTTATATGGAATGCTTCTCGCTTCGGCGAACGAGGTGTCTTATGCGATTGCAAACAGTGTAAATGGCGGATACGATAATTTTATCAATATGATGAATGAGAAAGTGACTGAACTGGGAGGCACAAATTCACACTTTGTAAATGCAAACGGACTTCATGATGACGAACACTATACGTCGGCACATGATATGGCTTTGATCGGATCTGCCGCATTTAAACATGAAGAGTTTCGAAAAATAACAGGTACTCGTCAGTACACAATTGGACCGACTGCGCTTACGAGTGAATCAAGAACATTTCAGCAGAATCATAAGATGCTGTTTCAGGGAAACCGCAATTATTATGAGTACTGTGTAGGAGGAAAGACAGGATATACAGATCAGGCATTGACGACACTTGTAACATTTGCGACAAAGGATGATAAGAATCTTGTGGCGGTTACTCTCAGGGTTCACGGAGGCGGACAGAATGCATATGTAGACACGAGAGCAATGCTGGATTATGCGTTTGATAATTTTTCAAAGGTTCCGGTAACGGAAGAACAGGTTACCGACAAAAATATAAAGTCTGTTGATGAGAATGCATATGTCATGCTGCCGTCAGGAGTGACTTTTGATAAATTGGATGTCAAACTGCAGGAGCCAACAGACCTGGGAGATAAAAGTGGAACTTTGATCTACACTTATCAAGGTCAGGAAGTTGGAAAAGTGCCTGTGACCATTACCGATAAATATTATAATAAGATACATGGAATAGAGGAAAAGAAGACTGCAAAAGCGGAGAAGAAAGAGACAAAGAAAGAAGAAGGACTTCCAACAGTAGTTGTAGTTTTACTGGTCGTTGCAGGGATTGTGATTCTTTTCGCACTTGCATTGATTGTTCTGTTAGCTTATAAGAGAAAAAAAATAAAAGAACGCCGCAAAAGAGCTCGTATGAGACATCAGAGACAGCAGCGAATGAAAAGAGAATAATTGGAAAAAATTTCACTTGCACTGAGGAAATAGTCTATTGTATACTAGTATAACATAAATTAAGTTGTTGATAGTTTCGATATCTGGTATAATGGACTTAATGAATACAATTACGGAGGTCAATTATGCCAGCATTATCTTATAGTATAACAATATCAGATGAGGAATCTGCCTATCTGAAATCACTGATTAAAACCAGGACTATCCAAGCACAGGTTGTTGACCGTGCACGCATCCTGCTATGGAAGTCTGAAGCCAAAACAGACAAAGCCATTGCAGATGGCCTGGGCATTAGTGTAAATACTGTCCGGCGTTGTATTGACCGTTATCTCAACGGTGGAATTAATTTGGCCATATTTGATAACGACCGTTCCGGTCGCCCGGTTGAGATTACCGACGATGCAAAATCATGGATTATCAGTATAGCCTGCCAAAAGCCCTGCGATCTTGGTTATGCCGCGGAATTATGGACACTGGCGGCACTGCACAAACACATACAGGCACATGCGGAAGAAGCTGGCTATCCACGCTTAAAGACAGTTACCAAACCATGGCTTCAAAAATATCTCAAAAAGATGGATATAAAACCATTCAAAATCAAGTATTATCTTGAGCGGAAAGACCCTGATTTTGAGAATAAGATGCATGACGTTCTCCTAGTTTACAAACAGGTTGAGATGCAGTTTGGCGATGATGGAACGATCACCATACCAGAAAATGGGCATTTGACACATACTATTTCCTATGATGAAAAACCCGGCATTCAGGCTGTTGCCAACAAATATCCCGATCATAATCCGACAGAGGAAAAGGGGTATATCCGCCGGGATTATGAGTATGTGCGGCTTGGAACGCTGTCTTTGCTTGCAGGAATTGATCTTCTGACGGGGAATGCAATTCCGTTGGTCAGCCAGACACACAAAAGTTCTGATTTTATCGAGTTTCTAAAGATTCTCGATGCAAAATACCCAAAAGGTGACACAATACGATTGATACTGGACAATCATTCAGCGCATACATCAAAGGAAACACGCCGGTATCTTGCAGGGTTACCGGAAGACAGATTTGTGTTTGTATTTACACCGACACACACCTCATGGCTGAACATGATCGAAAGCTTCTTCAGCAAGATGACAAAACAGATGTTAAAGGGCATTCGTGTTAATTCAAAGGATGAATTGGCAGAGCGAATATACCGCTACTTCGATGAAATCAATGCTGAGCCAATCGTCTATCATTGGACATATAAAATGGATGAAATTGATCCTGATGAAGCAGCAACTATTTAAACTATCAACAACTTAATATTCGATGTACTAGAGAGCGATTAGTTAGAAAAGACTACTCATAAGTGAATAGAGAAACTGAGGTCTGCCCACAAATAGACATACCTCAGTTTTTTGTTGAAAAACTTACTAAATTTCTGATTATCTTTTCATAAGTTGGTAAATGCCGATATATCCCGTATTTTAGGGCTTTATCGGTATTTTCTTTTTGGAAGATACCTTGCATAAGCTGGCATTTACCAGCATGAAAATGCAACCAAAAGTAGTAAATATAAGCTCCGATATTAACAAGCCAGTCTTTCCAGTTCCGCTTTTGCAGATTGAAATGTACCGTGTGCATAATAGCCAAGTGTCATGGTTATGTTAGCGTGTCCCATGAGATATTGCAGAGTATTTGGGTTCATTCCTCTATTTAGTTTACTGTTGACAATCCAAAATAGCCCTAAAACCGCCTGCATCTCAGTGAACCTGATGCAGGCGGCAACTTTCAGAATGCTTCTTCAGAATCCTTTGAGTTAATGTAGCGCAGGATATCTTCATAAGAATGCTGGCTCTTCAGTACTTTCCATAATCTTCATAAAGCATGTAATCAGATTTCAGTTGTAGTACATCATGGATAATTGCCAATGCGTCCGTAGTGGGAAAGCGGACACGGAAATAATCAATCAGCAGGAACAACGGCTCTCGTGGATTGAAACGGTCAATCTGTTTTTCCATGACTTCCTTTAATTCCTCATTCAATGGCTGTTTTCTTTTTTCAATACGGTTGTAATACTCACGACTGATACCACAGGCAACAGCAAATCTTGTTTGCGTTACACCGTATTCCTCACGCTTTTGTCTTAATTCTTCAATAAAGTTTTTATCATTCATTCTTCAATTCCTCCAATCAAAAAAGGCAACTACCGTATATTGATAATTGCCATGCTTAAATTTCTGCAAAAGAAAAAGACAATCAACTTCTTACTTGAAATCAACTGTCTTTCTTACTTCATATTCAATTTTTCATAGTGATAATGGCATAATTTATATCACGCTATGTAAAAAACATTTTTACCTTGTAAATACAGCGTTTTCCGCCTGTTAGTGTATAGTGTCTCTTGTTTTTTGTGCCCCCTTGTTAGATGAGACCACTGAAAAAGTAGCCATTATCGCCTGTATTTGATACAATGTAAGTATCAAGTACAGGCGGTGATTTTATGGTTGAACAACAACAGAAAGTGCCTTGAAGAAAGCCGAGAACAGACAAAATGAGATTGACCGCTTGTTTGCGAAAATGTATGAAGATAGAGCCTGTGAGAAGATAACGGAACGAAACTTTGTTATGTTGTCGGGGAAATATCAAAAGGAACAGATAGATCTGGAACAGCAGATAACGAGCCTAAGAGAAGAATTAAGTACAATGGAACAGGATATGATAGGTGCTGAGAAGTGGATTGAGTTAATCAAAGAGTATTCTGTACCAAAGGAACTGACAGCACCGTTATTAAATGCAATGATAGAAAAAATCTTCATACATGAAGTAACAACGAATGAGGATAACGAAAGAATACAGGAAATTGAGATATACTACCGATTTATTGGAAAAGTGGACTAATAAATAGGGTTCATATCTTTAACTAAGGAAAAGCGGCATCTGTCTGCCGGATGTTTCGGTATATATGGAACTGTGTGAGATATTAGGTATTTCTCTGAATGAATTTATAGCAGGAGAGGATTTGGAACAGGGGAATGTTGTTAAAGCATCAGAAGAAAACCTGATCCAGGTCACAAAAGATTGCAAATATTTACGAAAAAAGCTGAAATGGATCATTATCGGCTTAGTCTGTCTCTGCGGTATTCTTGGAACTTTGCTGATTTCTTCCTATATAAAGGAACGGACTGCAGTAAATTATATTGAGCCATTGTCAAAAGAAAGTACAGAAGTTGAGACTGCACAGTTATTATCCGGAGTGGACGGAGCATATCTGTATGATTTTGTCTTGGATTCGAAGTGGACAGGCTTATCGATGGAATTGTCTGTTTATGAACATGGGATTCTTACATCAAAGGAAACACTTGGACAGATTGGTTTTGAAGAGGGAAGTACAAAAAGTGGAAGGATTGCAGTTGTTCCGGATTTTGATAATTTTAAAGTGGATTTAGTGGTAGCCGGAGCTGGAACAAAATTTTCAACAGAATTTTCTGAAGAGACAGAAACAGGTCTTTTGGTACTTATTTATAGTAAGAATGGTCTGAGGATGATTCCAATATCGGAAATAGGAAATGATACAGATCAAAGTGAAAATGACTATGTTTACTACATAACAGTAACATTTATTTCTGAGTAGGTCATATCAGTGAGAACTACTCGTTAAGCAAAGGATTGGAAGAAAATGTGGAAGGTTTGTGGGCAATGGTTAGAGGCGATAGCCACCCTGATGATAATAACCATTGATCAATAAATCTGCATAGAAGTTAAGAATGTTCTCCATAAAATTGTGTAATTTATTTCTCATATTGTTGTTCTCCTTTCTTGTTTTTATGGCTTGAGTATATAACAGGAAAAGCGGAATTGCTTGCCAAATGAGATAAAAAACTAGACAAATCTTGCAAAAGGGGAACGGTGTCAGTGAGACAGGATGTCTGCTGATCATCGTTCCCTTTTTCTTAACTTTGTACGCTTTTTTGATAAGCGGAAGGAGCAATTCCCTTGATTTTCTTAAATGCCCGGCTGAAATACAGAGGATTCTCGTATCCAACGATACGGGCAACCTCGCTGACGTTATAGTCTGGGTTTCTCAGCAGGATCTCTGCATTGTAGATCCGTTTGGAAAGTATATACTGCATAGGTGTAGACCCGGTGCACATCTTAAAGTTGCGGATAAATCCGCTGGTGCTTACGTTGTTCTTTCTTGCATATTCGTCAATATTAATCTGTTCGTTATAATGTTCGTTGAAATAAGTCGTAGCCCGGTCGATTTCTTCCACTACATGAATATTGTTTGTGGAAAAAGCAGTAAAAAAGTATCTCTGCAAACGAATAAATATCTGACGCAGATACATCTCCAACATTTCTGGATAACTGTTCTTACACATCTGCAGCTCATTGATCATGGCTCGGAAGAGCTGACGGTAGATGGGGTCCAATCCACAATAAAAGACCTTCTGTCCATCGGTAAATCCATAGGAACGGAGAATGTTGGTCACATTATTCCCGGTAAAGTGTACCCAGTAGACTTCTGTCTGATCTTCCCCATAGTATTCATACTTTTGTGGTTCTTTTGGTCGGTAGAGGATCATGTTTCCGGCAGAAACAACGGTATCTTCCTCTGTGTTCGCAAAATGAAAATGAGCTTTTCCTGATGCGATATAAAGAAGCTGAAAGTCAATCCTTCCCCGTGGACGCCAGGTTGGAAGTTTTGGGTGGGTATAAAGTTTGTAAGTTCCACAGCTCGTGACAATCAGAGGTTTGGATTTGTCTTTTTTGTCAATGGCTGAATTATTTAGATAGGCATTGTTAATATACATCGCTGACCTCCTAACATAAGGTTCTAAAATAATCCATGTGCAAATAGCTAAAAATGTATTACTTTTCCATGAATTTATAAGTTAAGTTTAGCATTTTGTGCATATTTTGTCTAATTTTTTCTATGTGATTTTTAAGTATATTTTAATATACTTAATTCCAACAAGGAAAAGGAATGACTGAAACAATAATTAAGGAAAAACAAAAGAAAGCAGGATTGGGAGGTAAACCTAATGGAAGAGAAAAGATACCTGAAATGGTATAACATGGTGGGATATGGAACAGGAGATATTGCAGGAAATGTAGTATACGCATTCTTATCCTCATTTGTCATGATTTATTTGACAAACACAGTAGGCTTAAATGCTGGTATTGTTGGTACACTGATTGCAGTATCAAAATTGTTTGATGGTATCACAGATGTATTTTTTGGAGCAATGATCGATAAGACGAAGAGTAAGATGGGGAAGGCAAGACCATGGATGTTCTACGGCTTCTTCGGATGTGCCCTTACACTGTTTGGTGTATTCGCTGTGCCGACAAGTCTTGGAAAGACAGCACAGTATGCATGGTTTTTCATCGCTTACACTTTGCTCAACGCAGTATTCTATACAGCAAATAACATTGCTTATTCTTCATTGACTGCACTTGTTACAAAGAACAGCAAAGAACGTGTACAGATGGGGTCTTATCGTTTTATGTTCGCTTTTGGAACAAGCTTACTGATTCAGACAATCACAGTCGGAGCAGTAGATGCTCTTGGCGGCGGTGCGGCTGGATGGAGAAACATTGCGATCATTTACTGTATCGTAGGTGTGATCACAAATACACTTGCAGTATTTTCAGTAAAAGAACTTCCGGATGCAGAAGTGAATGAAGAAAATACATCAGTAGCAAAGAAAGAAGACAAACTGACACTGGTTCAGTCAGCAAAGTTACTGTTTACCAATAAGTATTATCTTATGATCTGTGTTGTGTATATTCTTCAGCAGTTATATGGAGCAATGATCAACATCGGTATTTACTTTATGACATACGTACTTTCGAACAAGAACCTGTTTGGTGTGTTCTCATGGGCAGTTAATATCCCATTAATCGCAGCGTTAGTATTTACACCAACACTGGTTTCCAAATGGAAAGGTATGTACAAGTTAAACAAGTACAGCTACATGGTTGCAACGCTTGGTCGTTTATTAGTAGTCGTTGCAGGATATATGGGAAGTGTTCCTTTGATGTTACTCTTTACAGCAGTTGCAGCATTAGGACAGGGACCATGGCAGGGTGATATGAATGCGGTGATTGCAGAATGCTCTGAATATACATATTTAAAAACAGGAAAAAGAATCGATGGAACAATGTATTCCTGCACATCTTTAGGTGTAAAGATCGGTGGCGGTCTTGGTACAGCGATTGCAGGATGGATGCTCGATCTTAGCGGATTCGTAAATGGAGATACAGCGATCCAGCCAGACAGCTGCATCAGCATGATGTACTTTATGTATCTCTGGCTTCCATTTATTTTGGACTTATTGATTACAATCATTCTGTCTATGTTAAACGTGGAAGATGCAAATAAAAAATTACAAGAGAATAAACAACAATAAGAATACAGCCTCTAGAGTTTACTTTAGAGGCTTTCTGTGGAAAGAGAGGAAAATATATGAACGCAGATATCAAATGGTTGGATAATCCGGAAGTGTTTCGTGTGAATCAGGTGGATGCACACAGCGATCACTGTTACTACAGAACGTATGAAGAACTTACAAAAAAGGATAACGGTTTGACAAAATCTTTGAATGGTCAGTGGAATTTCTGCTTTAGTAAAAATGCTGCAGGCAGACCAGCCAATTTCTATGAAGAAGGATTTGATTCCAGCAGCTTTGACAAGATCATGGTTCCTGGACACATTGAACTGGCAGGTTATGACCAGATCCGTTACATCAACACCATGTATCCATGGGAAGGGAAAGAATATCGTCGTGGAGCTTATAGCCTGGAAAACGCTGGAGACGGTGCAGGAATGTTCAGTGAAGCAGCTTATAATCCAGTGGGTTCTTATCTGAAAACCTTTGATCTGGATGCGGAAATGATCGGTAAAAGAATCCGTATCTGTTTTGAAGGTGTGGAACAGGCGATGTATCTGTGGCTGAATGGTCAGTTCGTAGGTTATGCAGAAGATAGTTTTACACCATCTGAGTTTGACCTGACACCATACATCAAAGAAAAGGGAAATGTTTTGGCAGTGGAAGTACATAAGATGAGTACCGCAGCATTCTTGGAAGATCAGGACTTTTTCCGTTTCTTTGGTATCTTTCGTAATGTTACATTGAGAGCACTGCCGGAAGTTCATGTGGAAGACTTATGGATCCATCCGGTTTTAAATCAGGACAATGCCAGTGGTACGATAGAAGTGACTGTAAAAGCATCTTCACGAAAAGAAGAAACAGTAAATGCTCGACTGGTATTAAAAGACCGTGCAGACGAGGTTGTTTTAGAAGAAAAATTTGCTCTGGAAGAAAAAGAGGGCATCTATGTTGGTAAGATGAATGCGGCACTTGCAGAAGTAAAAGCATGGGATAATCACGATCCATATTTGTATCATGCTGTTGTAGAGATTGTGAATGAAAAGGGAGAACTGCTGGAAGTGATCCCTTATGAGGTTGGATTCCGTCGTATTGAGATCATTGACAAAGTGATGCACTTAAATGGAAAACGTCTGGTGGTCACAGGTGTGAACCGTCATGAATGGAATGCAAAGACAGGAAGATGCATCGGTATGGAAGAGATGATTGCGGATATGGAATGTATTCAGAGAAACAACATCAATGCAGTGCGTACCTGCCATTATCCAGATCAGATTCCATGGTATTACCTGTGTGATGAAGCGGGCATTTATGTGATGTCAGAAACGAATCTGGAGAGTCATGGGTCCTTCCAGAAACTTGGTGCCATCGAACCGTCCTGCAACATACCTGGCTCTATCCCACAGTGGAAAGAAGCTGTCATTGACAGAGCAAGAAATAATTACGAAACGTTCAAAAACCATACGTCAATCTTATTCTGGTCTTTGGGAAATGAATCTTATGCAGAAGATGATATCGAAGCAATGAATACGTTCTTTAAAGAAAAGAACGATGGAAGACTGGTTCATTATGAAAGTGTTGTGTATAATCGGGCTTATGAAGATACGATTTCTGATATGGAAAGCCGCATGTATGCAAAACCAGAGGATGTAGAAGCATACTTGAACAATGATCCAAAGAAACCATATATCCTGTGTGAATATATGCACGACATGGGTAATTCCATGGGTGGACTTGGTTCTTATATGAAGCTCATAGACAAATATGAGATGTACCAGGGTGGATTTATTTGGGATTTCATTGATCAGGCGATCATGGTGAAAGACGAAGTGACAGGAAACGATGTACTGCGTTATGGCGGTGATTTTGATGATCGTCCATCAGACTATGAATTTTCCGGCAACGGAATCGTATTTGCAGACCGCAGAGAAAAACCAGCAATGAAGGAAGTGAGGTATTATTATGGATTGTACAAATAAGAAATCATTGAGAGTCGTATATGGAGATTTTACACTGGGCGTACATGGAGAAGGGTTTGACTACATCTTTTCCTATGCACAGGGCGGATTAGAATCTATCGTAAAAAATGGATATGAGTGGTTGTACCGTTGTCCAAAACCTACTTTCTGGAGAGCACTGACAGACAATGACCGGGGAAGTAAGTTCCAGATCAAGAGCGGAAGCTGGCTGGCTGCGGATATGTTTATGGACTGCAAGGATGTAGAAGTGATCATGGATGGTGTTTCCCAGGGAAAACCTTGTGCACCGGAAAATAACCGTTATGGTTCTGATATAGAAGCAGAGGAGATGGTTGTTCGCTATATTTATGAAACAATCACTCGTCCTTCTACAACGGTAACCGTTACTTATACCGTTGATGGAACTGGTAAGATCAAGGTAGATGTTCATTACGCTGGAGTGAAAGGGCTGCCACAGCTTCCTGCCTTTGGTATGCGTTTCATCATGCCGACCCTTGCAGATAAATATATGTATCAGGGCTTATCAGGAGAAACGTATCCGGATCGAAAAGCTGGAGCAGTCGAAGGAATCTACGAAGTAAAAGATCTGAGTCTGACACCATATCTTGTGCCACAGGAGTGCGGAATGCATATGGATACGGATTGGGTGGAAGTGAGCAGACACACAAGCCTTAACAACAGCAGAACGGACAGTTCTGCGCAGACACTCAGAATCGAAAAAACAGAAGATGCATTTGCTTTCTCCTGCCTGCCATACACTGCAGAAGAGATTGAAAATGCAACCCACCATGAGGAACTGCCACCGGCAAGAAGAACCGTACTCTGTGTTTACGGAGCTGTGCGAGGCGTTGGTGGAATTGACAGTTGGGGAAGTGATGTGGAAAAGGTTTACCACATCAGTGCAGAGGAAGACATCACATATTCCTTTGCGATTTGTTAATAAGTATAAAAAATTAGCAATTCCCGTTCAAGGGGAGAAATGAGGTTGAGAAGATGCAGACAGGAATCATGATTGAACAGTTTTCAAATGGTAAGCAGGATGAAAGACTTTTGGACATCTATGTGGATGATACAATGATTGCTTATCAGAGAGAAAGATATAGTCACGCAATTAAGAAGTTCGAAGAATACTACGGTGCGATGAAGTGGTCGTATTCAGTGCTCCGGGAAGGAGTGAAGTAGGCGGCAATCATAGGACCATCAGCATGGAGAAGTTCTGGCTGCATCCATCAATCTCGACACTATAGGGGTTGTAAGAAAGACTGTCAAGAGCCAGAACGTATCGGTTGCACTGCAGATCAGCGGGATGCTCTTAGGAAGCAATGGCGTATGCAGAGTGCATGGCGGTGGTCTTGCTGGAACCATTCAGGCATTTGTGAAGAAAGAGTATGCAGAGGAGTATAAAAAAGGCATGGATCATGTATTTGGAGCAGGTTCCTGTAAGGAACTGAGAATCCGAAAATATGGCGGTATCAAGGTATTATAAGAAAGAAGGCATTACTATGAGAATTTTAGTTTTAGGAGGAGCAGGTTACATCGGTTCCCATACGGTATATGAACTGATCGATGCAGGATATGAAGTGGTTGTGATCGACAACTTACTGACTGGTTTTAGAGAAGCGGTACATCCGCAGGCAAAGTTCTATGAGGGAGATATCCGTGACAAGGCATTCTTAGATGATGTCTTTTCCAAAGAAAAGATCGACGGTATCATCCACTTTGCAGCAAGTTCCCAGGTAGGAGAGAGTATGGTCAATCCATTGAAATACTATAACAACAACCTGTGCGGAACAGAGGTGCTGTTAGAGAGCATGGTGGAACATGGAATTGACAAGATCGTTTTCTCTTCCACAGCAGCAACTTACGGAGAACCGGAGAACATCCCGATCTTAGAGACAGACCGTACCCTTCCAACAAACTGCTATGGAGAAACAAAACTGTCCATGGAAAAGATGTTCAAATGGACATCCAATGCTCATGATCTTCGATATGTTTCTCTGCGTTATTTCAATGCCTGCGGAGCACATCCAAATGGTAAGATCGGGGAAGCACATGATCCGGAAACGCATCTGATTCCACTGATCCTTCAGGTGCCAAATGGCAAGAGAGCCTATATCTCTGTTTTTGGAAATGATTATGATACAAAAGACGGTACCTGCGTAAGAGATTATATCCATGTCAATGACCTTGCACAGGCACATATCCTTGCTATGGAATATCTGGCAAAAGGCGGCGAGAGCAACATCTTTAACCTGGGGAATGGCGTTGGATTTACTGTAAAAGAAGTCATTGAGACTGCAAGAAAAGTAACAGGTCATGAAATCCCTGCAAAGGAAGAAGCAAGAAGAGCCGGAGATCCAAGTACACTCATTGCATCCAGTGAGAAAGCTAAGACAGTGCTTGGCTGGAAACCACAGTATGCAGATTTGGAAACTATTATCTCTACGGCTTGGAACTGGCATGTAAATCATCCGAATGGATATTAAGGAGGTCTGTAAGATGGATAAGTTAATCTCGGAATTGGTAAGCTATGGTATTACCTGCGGTCTGATTGAAGAAGCAGATCAGGTGTATGTGACGAAACGACTATCGGAGCTGTTTCGGTTGAATAGTTATATATCTAGTGTAGATGCAGTTCTGATATTAGCAGATATTCTTCAGAAGGAATCTTCTAACTGTTTTACAGGAATCGTGCAATGTGATAAAGGGATACAAATATGCGATAAAAACAGTATTACATCGTTATATGAAAAAGTATAAATATAGAAAAAGAGTTAGTTATTGTTTATAGATACAAGAGGGTGAAAAAATGAATCTTGAAGAACGTATCCGGGCAGGAATGTTATTCTATGAATTCGGGCATACGGATCCAGTCGATCAGCAGATCGAAGAACGTCTGAATGAGGAACGGAAGTACTGTAAGGAAAGAATGTTTGACTATAATCATTGCAGACCAGGAGACCAGGAACAGCGTCAGAAGATCCTAAAAGAGCTGCTTGGCTCTTGCGGAGAGCATGTTTATATTGAAGATGGCTTTCACATGTCCTATGGAAGTCATGTGTTTTTGGAAGAACACTTTTACGCAAATTTTAATCTTACGATCGTGGATGATGGAGAAGTATACATTGGTGACAAGACTATGATCGGTCCAAATGTGACCATCTGCACCACCGGTCATCCGGCTGACCCGTATTATCGGAAAATGGTGGCACATTATTCGTTGCCTATCCATATCGAAAAAAATGTATGGATCGGAAGCAATGCAGTCATCCTTCCTGGAGTGACCATCGGAGAGAACGCTATCATTGGAGCAGGGAGTGTTGTAACAAGAGATATTCCAGCCAATGTAGTGGCAGTTGGAAATCCGTGCAGGGTTTCCAGAACGATCGGGGAGCGGGACAAGGAATACTATTTCCGTAATATGAAGGTAGATTTCCCTTATGCATTGAGAGAAGAGATGTTATAAGGAAGATAGAAAAGGGGTTGCAAGGTATTGTTGGCATATTATGAAAGCAGAAATGACGGAATATCGGTAGAATGGAAAAAGACAGTGCATGTGCCGCCACACTTACATGAGGCGATTGAGATCGTATATGTGACAGAAGGCACCATTGAGCTGGGTGTGGGACTTGAACTGTATCATATGGAAACGGGAGACTTTGGGATTGTATTTCCGAATGTGATCCATCATTATCAGGCATTTGGTACAGGAAGGAATAAAGCAATCTATCTGTTTGTAGAACCATCTTTGCTGCCAGCATACGCTACACAGCTGCAGAAATGCAGTCCGGAATATCCGATCATCAAAAAAGAACAGGTGCATGAAGATATCGTAAATACGATGAAATCTCTGGCACATATGAAGGAGCGCAGTCCAATGTTGATCCAGGCATATGTTCAGATCATTCTGGCACATGTACTTTCAGATATGAAGATGATCGATAAGAGTGCAGTGGGGAGTGACGACCTTATTTACAATGCAGTGGAATATGTGGCAAAGAATTTCCGAGAACAGTTTACTCTTGAGAAAATGGCATATGACTTAGGAATCAGTAAATTTGTACTTTCCCGGATGTTTGCAAAAACATTCCATTGCAATTTTAATCGATATGTCAATGGAGTAAGATTGAATTATGCTGCATCTGCACTAGAACATACACAGGAATCTATTACAAATATCTATCTGGATTGTGGCTTTGAGAGCCAGCGGACGTTTAACCGAACCTTCAAGGATCGATTCAAATTAACACCGAGAGAGTATCGTCAAAGGAAGTTTTTGATGAGAAATGAGAAAGCGACAGAATAAATAGATAATTCAACCATGATATCGCACGAATTAATTAGAATAAATTATAGTTTAGAAAATGTTTTTGTTTTAGAAAAAAATTAAGCATGCTGAAAATAACATGCTGTATTAAGAGATAAGTGCTTTAATTTTCCTCTTTGATATGTTATAGTATGAGCAGCAGTATTAACATAGAAAGAATTTTTTCGCTTTGCTCAAATGGGTAAACAAAAAAGGAAGGCTTATGGAGAACAAGTACATATCGAATCAAATGAATGAATTAATCTGGCCTAATTATGTAAAGCGTTTCAAAGCAGGAACATCGGTGGAATCTTATCGTTCTGGTTTGGAAGAATTCTGTTTGTTTATGAAAAAAGATTTTCTGATGATGGAATCGGAAGATGTAAGCAGATTCTATGAATATCTTAGCCGTAGAGTAAAAGACGGCGAATTAAAATCCAGTACCATGGCAAAGAAGTTTCGTGAACTTCATTCAATTGCAAATTATATTAAGAGCAATCGCGATGTATTTGTTGTACCAGATGCATTTGATGATTTCTTCTATCTGTATCTGCTTGATGTTGCTGAAGTGGCAAAAGAAGCAAATACAATTCCACCGGAACATGTTGAATTATTATTTAAAGCAGCTGCAGAGGATACCATGGTTTATGCAATTATGGCATTGATGGTCAAAGTGGGTTTAAAATCTTCGGAATTAGCCCAGTTAAAGGTGAGTGATCTTGCTGAATATGATAATGGTGTATTCGCTTATATAACAGCACGCAAGGAAGCATGTTCGATACCTGAGGATGCGGCCTCTATCATAAGTGATTTTTTAGAAGTAAGTAAATTGGAGCGTCCAGTAGATCATGATTATTTGTTTTTTAATACCAAGGGTAATGCACTGAATGTAATGTACATCAGTCGTATGATGAAAAAATATTGTACGCTTGCTGGAATACCACAATATAGTGCAAATACGCTTCGCGCAGCTTGTGCAGCTAATATGTTTTTGTATGATATATCAAAGAATCATATTGCTCATCAAATGGGTGTTACAAAAAAGCACATTATAAGATATAACGGACGTGTATATAAGGATCAAATGATGAGTGCTGTAAATCGTATGGTAAAAGTACACGTTGAATTACCTGATTAGAAAAGCACAGGTATATTTATAACCTAACCGTTAGGTTGTATTTTAATGAATAGAAAAGAGAGAGCATAGGATAAAGTTTTTGACTTTATTCTATGCTTGTTTTATTTTATAGGAGCGTGCCCAGCGAAGCTGGGTCACACCAGCTGGTGCAAGTCCAGTTACGGTAATTGCCAGTAAGCCGTATAGTCAAACTCGGTGCGTTGTAGTAATACAGGGTGCTAAGCGAGTGGGTAACGTAACTCCTAAAGGAGTGCTAACAATCATGCAGACCGCAACATAAAGTGAATTCTGCCGTATCGTAAATGAAACTCCTCTCAGAGAGGAGAAAAGAGGATGTTGAGCCTTGTCCTATTGGGCGAAAACCATGGAAGTTGGGAAGAAGCTGGAAGAGCACCAATGAAAATCCTCCGGTATATGGGAAACGGTATGTATGAAAGGTGTGACTTGGAACTGGGGAGACCCTACCTGTCACCGAAAGGTAGAGAAGAGCCGTATAAGTTCAAACGAAGTCGGAATCTTGACAGGAGGGAGTCGGAGGGGAACATAGTACCGAGGATATCTGTGGAACAAAAGGCGGATTAGGAAAGGTTCCCTGCTTCATTCATGTTTGTAGAGAGGGTAAGAGTGAGAGAATGTCATGCAGACTAACAACTCCAAAGAAAAAGTTCGACAACTTCAAAACAAACTATATCTAACAGCCAAGAAGTGTGAAAGTCGAAGATTCCATGCGCTTTACGACAAAGTATATCGAGACGATGTGCTTTCAGAGGCATGGAAACGAGTAAAAGCTAACAAAGGTTCAAGTGGAGTGGATGGTATTAGTATAGAAGATATTGAAACAATGGGAATTGAGAAATATCTGAATAGCATAAAAGTGGAACTGATAGATGGAAAATATAAACCATCACCAGTAAGGCGAGTTATGATACCAAAGCCAGACGGAAGCGAAAGACCGCTTGGAATACCAACAATCAAAGACAGGATAGTACAGATGGCTGCAAAGATAGCTATAGAACCTGTTTTTGAAGCAGATTTCAAGGATTGTTCTTATGGATTCAGACCCAAAAGAAGTGCCAAACAAGCACTGGAAATGGTCAGAAAATCATGTAACAACAAAGGGTACTATGTAGTGGATGCAGATATAGAAAAGTTCTTTGATAATGTAAATCAGAATAAACTGATGAAATTGGTAGAGCAGAGAATATCAGACCGAAGAATACTAAAACTGATAAGACTATGGCTGAAATCAGGGGTATTATACGGAAACATCCTGACAATCTCGGAGTTGGGAACAAGCCAAGGGTCGGTTATTTCCCCGTTACTGGCAAATATCTACCTAAACACGCTGGACCGCCTGTGGGAAAAGTATGGAAGAGCCCATGGGATTCTCGTAAGATACGCAGATGATACAGTAGTCATATGTAGAAATAAGAAAGGCGCTAATCATGCACGAAATCTACTACAGTACATCATGGCAAAACTGGATTTAAAATTGCATCCAGTAAAAACGAAAATCATAAGCATGTGGGATGGAACAGAAGGATTTGACTTTCTGGGTTTGCATCATAGAAGATTTTCAAAAAGAAACAAAAGAGGAATCCGATATGGAGAAACATATCAATATCCAAGTAAGAAAGCCATGAAGAAAATGAAACAGACTGTCAAAGAAACCATAAATCAAAGATACCAGTTGGTGAAGACGGAAGAAGAACTGATAAAGGAACTGAATCCGAAGATAACCGGATGGAGAAATTATTATAAGACAAGGAATGACAGAAAGTGGATGAACGCGATGGACTGGTATATTTTATGTACCTTTTGCAGATGTAATAATAAGAAGCGTCAGCAGACCCGAAAATTAAAGGGATTAAGCACGACAAAACAGAGGTTACGAGAAAAAGGCTTACAGCGAATGAGTGCATGACGTAATGCTGTAGAAAGAAGAATGTCGGAAAGCCGTATGAGGGAGAACCTCACGTACGGTTTGATGAGGGGAAAGAGGGCAGAAGCCCTCCGACCTACAGGGCAACCGCATAAAAAATAATTAGTACAAAAATCATCACTTTTCTTGTATACTAAAAGAAAAGTGGTGATTTTTATGTTGGAAATGAAAATGTATTTTTCAGATTTGGTAGACAGCAGAGATAATCGAGGATTGCGACATAATCTCGTGGATATTGTAGTTATGAGTATTTATGCCGTTTTATGTGGTTATACAGATGCAGAAAATATGGCATTTTTTATGAAACTTCAAGAACCATATTTTTCTAAGATGCTAGACTTGAAATATGGTGTTCCTTCTGCGGATACTCTACTTCGTGTGTTTGCAATGATAGAACCAGCGAAATTTATGCAGATGTTTTATCAATGGATTCGGGATGTTTTGTCTGTCATTCAAAAAAATAGTGAATCGGAGATACAACATATTGCCATTGATGGAAAAGCTGTCCGTGCAGCCGCAGTAAAAGGAGGAAATATCCCGTATATTATTTCAGCGTATTTAGAAAACTATGGACTTTCCATTGGTCAGCTGAAAGTAGGAGAAAAGACAAATGAAATCAAGGAAATTCCAAAGCTGTTGAAAGAACTGGATATTACCGATTGTGTGATAACCATTGATGCGATAGGCTGCCAAAAACAGATTTTTATAAAGTCTAAAGCAGGAATACATTCGGAAACAGTTTTGTTATCTTCATGTCTTGTGTAATGGAAAGTAACAGACTCACCATCATAGTGATCAATGCGAGAAGTTGCTATGACAGGTCTTCCGAGATATCTGCTGATATATTTGATTGTAACATCAGGAGTGCAGTTTTCAGATTTGTTTTGCTTATAAAACATGCGAAGAACAACATCTCGAACGGAATGAAAGAGACAATTGAGGAGAGAACGGTCATTGAGAAAGAAAGGGCGAAGTTCTTTAGGAATAGTAAACACACAGTGACGATGGACACAGCGAATGAGCTTACAGGACATATGAAAAGAGCGTTGCAGATTATATTTGTTACCGCAAGTAGGGCAGAATCTAGATTTACATCGAAAAGGAACAAACTTCAATTCCCCACAGTCTGGGCAAGCCAAAAAAGCGCCACCAAAAGAAGGGTCACCACAATGAATCATTTTGTTGACATTTTCAATGACGGAAGTCCTTGGATGAAGTTCGTAAATTAAGTGTTCATAATGATCAAGAAAGATCGTTTGTAAAATATTACTCATGTAAATATTTTACAACAAATAGAAGCAAAGAAAAACCCTACCCCTCAAGAATGAGGGGCAGGGGAGCTGAGAGTGTGCTCAGCACACTTTTTTATTTGCGCGCCATGGGCGCGCTCTAACGGGTGCAAGTCCCGAACATGCCCAGATAGTGGGAAGTGTATAGCCGAACAGCAAGGGTGTCCATCGTGAGGTGGAATCTGAAGGAAGCTGTAAGCGAATCTCTGGTCCGACGGACAGAAATCACATATAAGGCTAGGCTACGAGAGATAAGTTGGCTAAAAGCAACGAAGTCTAATAACTATCATTTTTGTAGTAGCAGAGTAAATGTGGCGGATATATGGAGAGAAAGAGCGTGCACCTTAAGCGTGGAGGTCTCACAGAGGTTTCATTAGCCTAGTAACAACGAACTGTGAGAAGTCAGCCGAGCCCATAGTAGTGAAGAAGTCTCTGTAATGGAGATGGAGCAAAGGGGCGAACAATCAATAAGTTTGAGTATGTCTCGTGTTGCAGAAATGACAACATCTGCCGGAACCAATCGGGTCAAGGGTGGTCAAATCAAGCGAGACGGAAAGGAAAGAACACATGGACACAAGTAGTCTAATGGAGCAGATATTATCCAGCGATAACCTCAACAGAGCATATCTGCAAGTCGTAAGAAATAAAGGTGCAGAGGGAGTGGACGGAATGAAGTACACAGAACTGGGAGAACATCTTGTAAAGAACGGCGAAATTATCAAAGAACAGTTGAGGACAAGAAAATATAAGCCTCAACCAGTACGAAGAGTGGAGATACCAAAGCCTGACGGCGGTGTCAGAAACCTGAGAGTACCGACAGTAACAGACAGATTTATACAACAAGCCATTGCACAGGTTTTAATACCAATCTATGAAGAACAGTTTCATGAACATAGTTATGGATTCAGACCGAATAGATGTGCACAGCAGGCAATCCTAACAGCACTTGATATGATGAATGATGGTAATGATTGAATCGTAGACATGGACTTGGAAAAGTTCTTTGACACAGTAAATCACGATAAGCTGATGACCATTATCGGAAGAACTATCAAAGATGGAGATATTATCTCAATAGTTAGAAAGTATCTTGTCAGTGGAATCATGATTGATGATGAATATGAGGACTCTATTGTGGGAACACCGCAGGGAGGAAATCTCTCGCCACTATTGGCAAATTCCTGCTTCATAATGCGACCGATACGACGACGTGATACAATCATATCTCGCTTTGCCAGTTCCCGCTTGATTTTGCGGGTTCCGTAATTATTACGGCTGGTTTTAAATATATCAATTAAGGCTACAGTTAATTCGGATTCATCCGCTTTCTGCTTTGCTTCATAATAGTAAGTGCTTCTGGAGATTTTTAGGACTTTGCACATTGCTGATACAGAGTATTTGTGAGCATTTGCTTTAATCACATTTACTTTCGTCCTAAGATCAGCGCTGCTTGTTTTAAAATATCGTTCTCCATCTTAAGCTGTTGGTTTTGCTTACGTAGCTCAATGGGTTCCTGCTGTTCAGGGGTTCTATTATCCTTTTCTTTGAAAGAACCTGAATTATCTGCTTGAGCAATCCACTTATCCAGAAGGGATTTTGCGATATCGTATTCCCGGACAATATCACATTTACGTTTACCACTGCGATATAAATCAACAAGTTGCTGTTTAAATTCTAGCGTATAAGTACGCCGCGGTCTAGGTTGTTTTCTCTCGGATATAATTGAAATTCCTTTCTTCATATGGATTTATTGTATATGCCCTTAAAAATCTGTCCAGTTTATTGTAGCCGATTCAACCCGTTAGACGGGTGGTGCTGATTTTAAGTTGGTGCTCTTTTTATTTAACTTTCATTTAACACTAAAAAGATTTTAGATTTAACATACGCTCCTTATAATACAGTTTCAGGGTGACAAATTTATAAGGAGCTTGGAAATGAAAGGAATTAGAAGATGAGGAAACAGTTCAAATTATGGAAAAGGATCTGTGCAGGGGCGCTGGCAGCGGTCACTGTTGGGATCACACTACTACCAGGAGTGGAGACGCATGCAACAAGTGAAACGCATATAGAGGCTGAGAAAGCGCCACTGGAAGCGGAAATGAAAAAAATATGTGTTATCTCAGATACACATTATTATCCTCTTAATTATGTGACGGATTGTGAGGACTATAATACCTATGTGGGGGGCGACCCTAAGATGCTGGCAGAATCGGGCTCTATTATAGATTCTGCCTTAAATATGATTAAGAAAGACAAGCCGGATCTAGTTCTTATATCAGGAGATCTCACAAAAGACGGTGAGAAATTGGGACACCAAAATATGGCAAAGAAATTGCAGACAATCGAAGATGAGACGGGTGCAGAAGTATTTGTTATCAATGGAAACCATGATATTTATAATTATCAGGATTCCTGTACATTTGAAAATGGAAAGAAAGAAAAAGCAGAGACTACGACGCCGGCGGAATTTAAAGAGATTTACAGTCAGTTTGGCTATAACGGAGAGCACGATGCACAGTATTATACGCCGCCGGTTGGGAAAGAGGCGGGAGGCCTTTCTTATTCCGTAACAGTCGGGGATTATGTGATCATCGGAATCGATTCCGGCAGATATAGTCCGGATGCCGATACCGGAATGGATACCAATGAACATATTACTGCAGGACGAATCGACACATCTCTTCTCCCATGGGTTGAACAACAGGTGAAAGATGCGAATGCAAAGGGAAAGACAGTTATCGGACTGATGCATCACGGATTGGTACCACATTTTTCTAAGGAAGCAGAGTTGTTAAGCGAGTATGTAGTAGACGATTGGCAGGAGATGGCATCTACACTGGCGGATGCAGGAATGCGTTATATATTTACCGGACATATGCATGCGAATGATATCGCAGAGTACACATCTGTAAACGGTAATAAGATCTATGACCTTGAGACAGGTTCCCTGGCAGCCTATGGTTCTCCTGTACGTACGGTGACGATTCAGAGAGATCAGACGATGACTGACCAGTCAACACTTCAGTTAGATGAGACATTTCATGTGAAAAGCACCAGTGTGAAGTCAATCAACTATAACGGAACGGCCATTGATGATCTGCAGGCATATACTATGAACAAGTTATATCCGGAGACGCTGTTTAACAATATGGCTGGCGGAATGTTAAAGCCGATCGTCAAGGATATTGCAGATACGGGAATCCGGAACTATCTTGCGGAGGAGATGCCGGAGTTAGATATAGATACTATCGTACTGGACACTGTACGAGAGATGTTGGCAGGGGGAATGAATCTGGAGCTTGGCTCTGGTATCGGTCGTGTTGCGGTCAGCTATCGGAACGGCGGAATTGAGCTGCAACCGTCGGGAACAGCAGGACTCATTGGAACAACCACAATCAGTGATGAGCAGATTATCCGGGTGGTAGACGATCTTCTGGGAAAGGTGGAGAACCAGTACCTGAAGAGTCCGGATTGGCTGTTAGGAAAAGTAGATGAGATCGTTACCAAGGTGTCCAAGTTCGGTGTGGCTTCTTTGGATGATGGGGAAAAGACGTTATATGACTTTATCGTATTGCTTCTGACAAGCCATTATGCTGGTGGTGAGAATCCACCGGCATGGGTGACCGAACAGGCGCTTCCATATCTCAAAAGCGGGGCAGTCATTAAAGATCTGATGAATATACTGGTTAAAGACGTCGTAGGGATCGTAAATGAGATAGCGAAGAGTCTGAATATTGATACCGGGATTGCCTTTGGTGGTCTGTGGAAGACTGCAATCGATTCTAAGACGAATAATGGTAACCTTGCTACGATACTGGAACTATTCGATCTGAATGTAGAAGAGTTGATAAACGGATTAATATCCGAATACATGAGCGACAGTTTCCTGACGGGAATGGGAGGTCTGTTGGGTGATTATGCTTCGTCTTTCCTATATGATACAGAAAGCACGGATGACATTCTGAACGATACAGAAGGACGGACGATCACCTGGTCTACATCGACACCGGTGACTCCGCAGAAACCATCTGTGGCGAATGGACTGGCACCGACGCAGATTGCCATGACCCAGGGAGAATTGCCAGGCTCGAGGTACCTGCGCTGGTACACCGGGGCAGGAGTATCAGGGACCGGTGTGGCAGAGATCTCAGAGAGTGAAGATTTTGCGGATGTACGTACATTTGAGGCAGTGACCGAGGAGGTTGTAAAGCCGAAGACATTGTTGAATCTGGGACTGATGGCAACTTATACCACACAGAAAGCACGCAAATACACAGCAGAGATTACAGGACTTGAGACCGGTAAGACCTACTATTACCGGGTTGGTATAAGTGAGACAAACAATTTCAGCACACCGGTGGCATTTACCGTAAGGAATGAAGAAACATCAGGATTCACCTTTATCAATGTGAATGATTCACAGGGAATGATTGCATCGGATTATGAGACATATCTGAATACACTGGCAGAAGCTAAGAAACAGTTTGCTGGAGCGGCATTCGTTCTGCATGCAGGAGATTTTGTAGATGATGGAAGCAATGAGGATTACTGGACATGGGCGCTGGATGGAGTATCTGAGTCTGTATCTTATATCCCTTCTGCAGGAAATCATGAAGCGAAGTCCAGTGTAGAAGGAATTACGGACCCGAACGCTATTATCTCACATTTTCAGGTACAGAATCAGGACATTCCTGAGCAGGATACAAGTACCGGAATCTATTATTCTTATGTGTATGAAAATGCAACATTTATCGTGCTGAATACGAATGATGTAACGAAGGACGGCTACCTGTCTGATGCACAGTATGACTGGGCTTATGAAAAGGCAAAGAATGCACAGACGGACTGGAAGATCATCCTGATGCATAAGTCACCATATTCCAATGGTCCACATGCCAAAGATGACGATGTGGTAGCAATCCGTAAGCAGTTGAATAGTCTGACGGCGGATTGTGATGTGGATTTGGTTCTGTCTGGTCATGATCATGTATATAACCGTACTCCGTATCTTGCGCAGGGCAAGACACAGCAGGTGACTACCAAGACAACCTCTTATCAGGGAAATAATTATACCACTGCAGTGAATCCGTCTGGAACGGTGTTCGTGATCGCCGGGACGGCAGGAGTGAAGAATTATGCTCTGACTCCGGTATCTACCGTGCCGAGTGAGAAGACATTTCAGCAGACTTGCCCTGTGTATGCAGGTGTTACGATTGATGATGGGAAACTATATTACAGAGCTTACCAGGTGAAAGATGACGTGTCTGAACTGGTAGATTCCTTTGCAATTGATAAATCAAAAGAGACAGAGGTTCCAGCATGGGAGAAAGTTGAGGATATGATAGCTGAGCTCCCGGATACACCTACATTGGATGATGCAGCTAAGATCCGGGCGGCAAGAACGGCGTACGATACGCTGCCTGATGATGATAAGGCACAGGTAGCCAATATCAAACGCCTTGAGCAGGCAGAGAAGATGCTGCAGGCATTACAGAATATTAATGGAAAACAGACCGTGCATGTGAATAACAAGTCACAGTTCGTGTCAGCGCTGAATAATCCGGATGTGGGAACGATCATAACGGGTGACGCTACAATTCAGTTTGAAACTTGGAATGGATATGAGGATACGTATGATATTACCAGAGACCTGCGGATTATGGGAAGTTCAGAGTTGACATATGTTTGTTTCCGGGTAAAGAACGGAGCCACACTGATACTGGATGGAAATATCGCGATCGATGATACGAGAACACAGGGGTCTACATATGCGCCCTTGAATCCGGTGGAAGTATATGGGAACTCTACGCTGATCACAAGTGGACATGTAGCGTTGCGTACCGAATATGGATACTTACTTACAGGTGGAGAAAACGAAGGTGTCTGCGTGAAGATGATGGAGCCTGGAAGCAAGGCAATCCTTGGAAGTGACGGGAGTTACTATGGAGCGGAAGCGGCCGTATTGTCTATAGGATCGGGTACAGAAGTTATCATCAATGCCGGGACATACGCAAGGAAGAATAACAATCATCGTGCGGTGGACTCCCGGGGAACGATCGAAGTGAATGGCGGAGAGATCGCGAATCTCTGGAGCAATGGTGCTCTATATATCAATGGCGGAACATTTGATAATGGAAGTAATCTGAGTCCACAGATTCCGGTAGATATCGAGGGGACTGCCTATATGACCGGTGGAACGATCCAGCCATATAATGGGAATGGTGTGAAGCTTAGAAATACCGGAAAACTTCATATCCTGGCAGGAGCTGTCGGACAGGTGTCCATTGGAAATGTAAACGGAAGCGTACAGCCATATGTAGGCGCGGTGACAACTCAGAATTACAAAGATATTGAGGTACGGTATCATAATATTAACGGAACCGGAGCCAGTGACGGCATCTACGAGGCATCCGCAGCAGCCAGTACAATCGAGAGTCTGGCGAATGCACGCGGAACGAAGCTTGCCGAAAGCAGCGCTGCAGATGGATTGATGAAAGGCACACTGGGAGAAGGAGATCACCATGTATATGGAAAATATTATCTTGCCGGCGGAGGTAAGGAAGCGCCAACCGGATTCAGTGTAGACAATGGCGGAGAAGCGATTGTGTATGGCCCGTCAAGATTTATCGAGAACCATCGGGTGACGGAGGCAGTGATCGAGGGCGAAGAGACCAGACTGGTACAGTATCAGGACGGCGCCACGATCAGGTTAAATGGTTATACCCTTCCTGCCAATGCATTTGATAATGCGGTGGGCTGGACATCGGATAATGCACAGGTGGCAGAGGTAGATCGCGGAAAAGTTACATTGAAGAAGACCGGTATGGCCAATATCACTATGACATCTAAGTCCAATACCAACATCTCTGATCAGGTGAAGATACTGGCAGTAGATCCAAAGATTCAGGGGAAGGATCTTATCGAAGATGACAAGCCGGAATCCTATACCGTGGATTTGAATGCGACAGGCATTGATCAGTCAGATCAGAATAGAATCAGTTACAAATGGTCCGTGGATGACTTAAATGTAGCGACGATAGACAAAGATACAGGAGCGCTTACGAAAGTCGGACAGGGAACGGTGCATGTAACAGCACAGCTTCTGTTAGACGATGTAGAAACCGATATAAGAGTCAGCAAGGAAGTGCAGGTTCGGGATGTTATATCAGTGGAAATCACATGGGGCGCTATGGAATATACCTATCATGATGGACAGTGGAATAAGGATACGCATCAGTATGATGGAAGAGGATGGACTCCAGACACAAATGAAGGAGATCAGATTCGGGTAAAGAATACAGGAAAAGAAGCTGTGGCAGCAAGATTTGCATATAAGCCGGGAGACGGTTATGCATCTATAGGCGGAAGCTTTGCAAAAGGTAATAATTTGATCACAGAAGACAGGCTTCAGCCGGCAGAAGAGACGAACGTACAGCTTCAGCTTCATAAGAAGCCGAATAAGAATATGAATAAAGAGACAGTAGGAACTGTTACAATCACAATCAATCAGGAGAGTACGAATTAATGAAGAGAGAAGAAACAGATAGAAAAGAGCAGATAGGGGAAAAAAGGCGCAGAAGTAGAAGGCAGAAAAACAGAATCTGTATTATTATTCTTCTAATTATATTGTTACTGGGAATCGGAATTCTTGTGTTTCTGTGCGTAAAAGGTCACAAATCGGATGATTTTGCACCGAAGCTTGATTCAACTGCAGAACAGATGGAAGATACGGGAGAAAAGATGGATGCGCCGGAAGGCGGCGGTGCGGTAAGCTTGACATATTCTACCGCAGTTACGATCTCTATGAAAGACCGGACAGCCCAGATTCTGTTCGAGAATCCATCCAAGTCTACCAAAGACACGGCGCTACAGCTGACGGTTAAAGGGCAGAAAGAAGGACAGGAGTCTGTGATCGCAGAATCAGAACTCATACCTGCAGGATATAAGCTGTCACAGATGAAGCTCAATGATGATGTGGAACTGAAGGCGGGAAAATACGAGGGTAACTTGAATGTATTGTATTATGACGGCGAGAGCGGGAAAAAAGAAGTGGTAGATACGAAGATTCCGGTGACGCTGACGGTGAATAACGGAAATTAAGCTATGCATTCCGTTTTCAATATAAAATTATCAAAAACTAAAAACAATGAAGTCAAATGAAAAGGAGAGAAAGACAATGAGAATCAAAAAATTAACAGCAGTAGCAATGACAGGCATGATGGTATTAGGAATGGGAACAAGCGTATGTGCAGCAGATCCAATAACACAAATTCCCGGTACTGATACAAAGGAGGTAAAGGCAACATATTATACGGATGACAAGGCAGATACTGTGTACAGTGTAGATATCGCATGGGGAGACATGCAGTACAAATATACCGTTTCTACAGAAGGAACCTGGAATCCTTCAACACATAAGTTTGACGGAGCATCAGAAACAGGAAATTGGTCTTGTGACACTGGTGCCAATCAAGTAACGGTAACAAACCACTCCAATGCAGCGGTAAAAGCAAATTTTAGTTATGTGTCAGAGGAAGGTTATGATGGAATTACTGGAACATTCGATAAAAATACACAAGATCTTGCAACAGCAGAAGGTACAGAGGTTCTAAATGCACCTAAAGCAACTTCAACGCTGTCGCTTAGCGGAGCTCTGAAAAAGAATGTGACAACTCCTACAACAATCGGTACAGCAACCGTTACATTAAACGCAGCAGAGTAAGGAAAATAATCAGATGAAGAGAAAGACGATTACAATGATATGCCTGATGCTTCAGTTGTTATGCTTCTGTACAGCAGATGTATTTGCCATGGAGGACAGCAAAGCGGTAGCAGGGAAGAAAGTCTTTTCTTTGGGCACTCATACATACATTAGCGAGGTTGTAGATGGACATGCAGTGGCCGTTAAAAGATGGATGCGCCGGAAGGCGGCGGTGCGGTAAGCTTGACATATTCTACCGCAGTTACGATCTCTATGAAAGACCGGACAGCCCAGATTCTGTTCGAGAATCCATCCAAGTCTACCAAAGACACGGCGCTACAGCTGACGGTTAAAGGGCAGAAAGAAGGACAGGAGTCTGTGATCGCAGAATCAGAACTCATACCTGCAGGATATAAGCTGTCACAGATGAAGCTCAATGATGATGTGGAACTGAAGGCGGGAAAATACGAGGGTAACTTGAATGTATTGTATTATGACGGCGAGAGCGGGAAAAAAGAAGTGGTAGATACGAAGATTCCGGTGACGCTGACGGTGAATAACGGAAATTAAGCTATGCATTCCGTTTTCAATATAAAATTATCAAAAACTAAAAACAATGAAGTCAAATGAAAAGGAGAGAAAGACAATGAGAATCAAAAAATTAACAGCAGTAGCAATGACAGGCATGATGGTATTAGGAATGGGAACAAGCGTATGTGCAGCAGATCCAATAACACAAATTCCCGGTACTGATACAAAGGAGGTAAAGGCAACATATTATACGGATGACAAGGCAGATACTGTGTACAGTGTAGATATCGCATGGGGAGACATGCAGTACAAATATACCGTTTCTACAGAAGGAACCTGGAATCCTTCAACACATAAGTTTGACGGAGCATCAGAAACAGGAAATTGGTCTTGTGACACTGGTGCCAATCAAGTAACGGTAACAAACCACTCCAATGCAGCGGTAAAAGCAAATTTTAGTTATGTGTCAGAGGAAGGTTATGATGGAATTACTGGAACATTCGATAAAAATACACAAGATCTTGCAACAGCAGAAGGTACAGAGGTTCTAAATGCACCTAAAGCAACTTCAACGCTGTCGCTTAGCGGAGCTCTGAAAAAGAATGTGACAACTCCTACAACAATCGGTACAGCAACCGTTACATTAAACGCAGCAGAGTAAGGAAAATAATCAGATGAAGAGAAAGACGATTACAATGATATGCCTGATGCTTCAGTTGTTATGCTTCTGTACAGCAGATGTATTTGCCATGGAGGACAGCAAAGCGGTAGCAGGGAAGAAAGTCTTTTCTTTGGGCACTCATACATACATTAGCGAGGTTGTAGATGGACATGCAGTGGCCGTT
>OIZR01000509.1_pt1 | contig 28971 bp, 39 predicted proteins | sample 1588591 | NCBI WGS metagenome assembly OIZR01 (sample SAMN03283249) | human gut metagenome | biome: human-associated habitat; material: feces | host: Homo sapiens | place: USA | collected 2013 | reverse complement strand
AGTACGGAATCACCCAGATCGGCATCGTAATCGCTACAATGACCCTTTCTATAGTCCGATCCCAGTACCTCATGATCCGCCTGGTCCTGCGCCGTGCATCTGCCAGGCCGGATACCATCTCATCCATCTGCTTTATCATTGGATCTCCTCCCTTCATTCGGAAATTATCAGTTTTCAGAATTAACCAGTAATGGCATCTCCTTAGAATCTATATAATCTTTCAATATTTTTTGCGCCTCCTGGCATGTATCACAGTCAAAAAAGCAGTCACCATCGTTCACGCACAAATTGTTCAATACCACGTTTATTGCTCCTTTTAAGTTCATCTTGTCCTCCAAAAGCTTAAAACTTCCGATATCAGTTTACTGGAGAAACCAACACCGCTTCTCCTCGTGTAAGAAATACACTTTTCCCAAACTCCGATGCGCGCGTCGATCCAGAAATTCCGCAGCCTTCAAGCTCCATATACAATTCGCCTGCCTCATAATCTTCCTCAAACTCTTCTTCGTCTTCTCCCATCATCCGCCCTATGCGGTATCCAATCACCCGTTGCGGATATCGTGGAAGGTCTGCCTCATACACAATGGTTCCTATCTCTACTGGTAATTCTAATGTCTTTTTCATCATAATTCCTTTCTCCGGTTTTCCCGGAAATACTAATTCAGCGGCTCAGGCATACCATCTGATTCCTCTGATAATTTTTCCACCTCTACCGCAATACGGTCACACGCAACACGGTACATCTGCAATTCTCTTATGGTGTATCCTCCCTGCAAAGTATCTGGAGCATTTTTTACACCATCACAAATTAGTATTACTCTTTGCTTATCAAGCATTGTTACTCCTTCCGCTTCTCGCAAAAACTTTAATTTACCGCCACAGTCTCATTACAGGCCGGACACTCAATCCGCTGCTCATACTCATTCATGCCCGTCTGGACAGTTTTCATATCGCCTTTCTCAAACTCTAACAACGCCCCACACACCTCACAAGTTATCCTGCGCTTCTCGCCGTATCTAATTACTTTCACCATCTTCTCTACCTCACATAATCACGGCCAACACCGCCGCGAATCCCAGTGCCACTCCGCCGCCGATGCAAATGCCGCTCAGCACCAGCATCACCACGACTACCGCGACATCACTCAGCCACTTTTTCATTATGCTTTCTCCTTCTTCTGGATCTCCTTTAGTTTATCAATCAGCGTTGACCGGTTGCTTTCACAATCCCGGAAAAACTTTCCCGGCTTCAGGAGATAGTACTCATGCATTCCGTAGCCCTCATGATACATACTCTTGTAAGAGCCATCCGCGTACCCAGCAAATATCATGGCATGATACACCTTGACCACCATACTGGTTCCGTCCGGCAGATCATACCGATAATATCGCTCCCCCGTCTCTGCGGTCTCGATCCACAGCGGCCAGGTCTCGTATGCGTCAACGAATGCGGCGCGCTGGTCGTTATTTTTCAGTAGCGGAAGCTCCGGCTGTTCCGGTTTGGGCAGCGGATTCTCGATATTGTCCAGATCACACACAAACGCGGCCAGTGCCGCAACCTTAAGTTTCATGCGACGGATATGGATATCGTTCTGATCCGGTACTGCTAAAAGGCAGGAGCTTAAAAGCTTATTTTCTTTTTCCAGCATCTGGCGGACCACCTGCAGGTCTGTTGTGGACTCCTCCGGCTCTTCCTTGTCCGCAGGATCAGGCTCGTTAAGTTTCGTCTTGATCTCTTCCATGGCCCGGTTCGACATGCCCCTGACTGCCGTAAGCTCCTCATCGCTCATGGAAACCAGTTTCTCAACAGTATCAATCCCAGCTCTTTTCAGGATATTTTCGGTCCTGCAGGACAGTTCCATATCTCCGATCTGTTTCCGTTCTTCCCCTAGCTCCGGAACCTCCTCATAGTCTGCGTCGATCACCGGATCCGGCTCACTCGGTACAGGCTCTGGTTCCTCTGACCGCGATGCCGAACAGTTACATTCCAACTTACATTCCCCTTGCCGAGTACACTCCCAGCAACATGACTCATTGCAGTTGCTACCGTCGCCCGGTATAACCTTTTTATCGTCCGGCACTGTGCAGGAAAATCCATTACGGTGTATGCATGGCGTTGCATAGATGTTCCATGCTCGCGGCTGTGGCTCTGATTCTGGCGCCCGTTTCTGTGCCGGATACCAAAATTCATACTCTGCCTGAAGCCTCTTACGCTCAACGGTAACAGTCTGCCCTCTATCCGGCTCAAATTCTGCAAACTCGTACCCCATCATTACCTGGTACTCCAGGCCCATCGCCCGGACCTCGATGTCTGGAATATTATCTGACATTGGGTTAAGGCCGCGGCTGTTGAGATCATCCAGATACGTTCTGACAACCGCCGCTAGACATGCACCATATGCTCCGTCAATTGTCCTTTTGTTTTCAAGCGTGAAGTACAGAGCTCCAGGTTCCGGAGTCCTGTCCTCTGCTTCCCGTTTCTTAACAGATCTCTCACATGCATACTGACAGGGATCCTTGCACTCCTTGCAGCACGGTACTGGCTCATGATCTCCAGCGCGGTGATAAGCCAGATTCAGATCAATGAATTGGCATCGCTCTCCAATCTCTTCCCTGAGGGTGTCAATGCGGTCGATCTGCTCGCACGGGAACGGATTCCCTGTCGTTGCTTCCACACATCGGCAGTATTCCTGCCGGATATCGCATTGCAGATGGCACATGAAGCAATCATGTCCACCCTCGCAGCCAGGACATATAATTAGGCTATCTGCCGGATATACTTTAATGGGGGTTCCGTAGGCTGACAGTATCTCTGGATCCTTTTGTGATATCACAATAGATTCTTCGATCTGCTGCGCTTCTGCATCAGGCTCCGGCTCCACCGATCTTTCCTCGAGTTGTGATGTCACAACTTTTTCTTTTACTCTAAGCTTCGGATTCCTGATCTCCTTCAAAGCCTGCACCGTCATATCCGGATCCGCCTCTTCCCGCTGCTCTTCTGTCATGTAAGCAATTTCTACCAGCTGATACACACTATAATCCTGATAGTTGCTAATTAAGATTGGGGAATTCCCATCAGCCGAAAGCTCCTGATTGACCTTGATACATTTTGACGCCCAGCCCTTGTCCTTGTTGTATTTGGCCCTAACATATTCCTCGAAATTCTTATATCCGGCCTCCTCGTACAGCCTGTCGTCCCGGATCCTCCGCAGATAATACCCGTTTGCCACATAGGCCCTGGCCGCCGTTATCAGTCCGGAAGCAATATAGTTTTCAGCCTCTTCCAGCGTTATATTTCCCTGATAATATCTATCAACTTCCTCCATTACTTCGCCCTCCTGACTATCTGATCGTCTCGTACAGCCCCGCATGCTCATTCCACTGTACGGCTACTGGGGCTCCACATTCCAGACAGTTAATATCAAACATCGGATCCGTCATATTGGTCTGATACCGGAATGCCCCGCCGCATTCACAGTTCACAAATAATGGTACCAGTGGATTCGCAAATTCTGTCCTGGCTCCGCAGCTGTCACAATGGTAATGGCCTGATTCCTTTTTCATGTGAAATCCTTTGGTGACCCCGCATTCCGCGCATTTGATGTACAGGAATCCTCGATATTTCATCTTTGCAGGAAGGGCTTTACTCCCCTCAGCGTCCAACGTATCAGCATCTCCTTTAATCCCTTTGGCCGTCAGGTAGTCGTCCATCGTATTTTCAAAAGCGTCCTGAATCTCTTTCTTTACTGCTTCCGGCGCTTTTTCAAATTCATGGCTGATGATATGTAGCTTCGATTTATGCGCCGTCGGCTCCGACTTAGAAGTCTCTACTCTCTGACATGTTTTTTTCTTAAGATTTAACAGCATTTCATTCAATTTTCCATATACCTCCATGGCTTCTTCCTCTGTAAAATTTACAGTAGCACTTGCCTCTGGCATTGATATTCTAACTTTCATCATTTTTCCCCTTTCCCGGCATACACTCAAAGTGTATCCGTAGCTCCGTCCGTCTTCTGGTTTTTATGTATACGTGATCCCCATAAATCTCCTGCCCGCAGATGGAACATACAACGGGCTGTTTTTTTTCTGAAGGATCACTTTTCTTTTTTCCTGGCATCTCTTTCCATCGCCTCCATACGATCTGTCATTTCTCCGATCAATTCATTAACATTTTTGATAACCAAAGAGCAATAGCTGTATTTCTTCATCAACTCGCCTCCGTCTTGAATGAACTGTTCCCATTCATAGGATCCGCGCTCTGGCACCTTGTTTCTCCATTTCACCCAGAAAATGTTATGAACCTCGTTAAGAATGTTTTTGATCTCATCGTTTGTCACGTTATTACCTCCCAGTAACATATGGTAACGGACTGGTAACAGCCTGTCAGTTACCGATTTTCCCCACATAAACCTTATACTTTTTGCCTGTGGTAACAAGGTAACATCACTTTTTCACCCTATATAGGGGAAAATATATCTCTTACATGTTGTATTTTTATTTTACCTATATAGGCACGTTTTACATTTCGTTACCCTGTTACTTTGTTACCGCTACTTAAACGGCAGTTCCATCTGTTCATCTGGTTCTATGTAAGAAAACCCATCATCGTCTTTTTCCTGACCATTGTCCAGCTTCAAAAATACGCACCTTAATACATTTCCCTTCAGTTTCTTAAGCTTTGTCGGATTTCCATTCTGGGTCTGGACAAGTCCTTTTTTAGCAGCCCATGACAGGAAAGATTTTTTTGAATATTTTCCTTCCCTGCAAATAACATCAAAAGCAGAGTTATAAATGACTGCATAGCCATCTTCAATGATTCCCCATTTTTCTGCATTCTCATTGAGCGGGTCAAATCTGGCCGGATTCATGGCAATCTTATCCAACACAAACCGATAGCAGCGTTCATTTTCCGAAAGTTCTTCCTTATCCACAAGCACAGCTCTAGCCTCTTCCATGTCAATATACTGCCCGTCTTTAAACAGATAATCTGTTGCCAGTTTATCCGCAGTTAAAATAATTGACAGTGACAGACTCTGCTTCTCCATTTTTCCATCATCAGACAGCTTCCTGAGAAACTCTTTCTGAATATTCCGTATCTCCTCCACACCGGTTTCCTTTATCATTTCTACAAATTCGCGCCCGGCGTGTCCATAATTCTTTTTGATAATCTCCAGTGTCTCTGCAACGTCAGGGAATATCTTTTCTCCCGCCTCTAATTCCAGGATACGGTTTATCGCGCCTCCCTGGGTGACATAGGAACTAAGCGGATGCTCCCCGTTCGTCAGGATACAGTTCTTCCAGTGGTTCTCCCGGGTCAGCCCCAATTCTTTGTTGGAACGGGTCTTTCCCTTTCCAGAACACAGATCATACACCAGGCCTTCGAAATTCTCCTCCACTTTTTTGTCCTTTTTGCTGGTGTCATCCAGTAACAAGGGGAGATGGTTCAGCAGGTCACAGGTCACCTCTATTCCTGCAGGACTCACCTGGTAATCCTTTATATAGGCATTATTGTCCGGATCCGCCCAGACAGAGGCTGCCAACATCAGGCATACTGTCTTTCCTCCACCGGTTCCTCCCCAGAGGTCTACAAAATATGGCAGGCCGCCCAGCGGCTCAATTAGAACACTGGAAAATGCAGAAGCAAGCATAAATTTTATCTCGATTTTTCCAGTTCTTCGCAGTGCTGACACACACTCAAACCACCGGTTTCTGTTTCCAATCGCCTGGATACTATCCTTTACCTCCCTGTACTTAACATCTCCATCAAAAATAACTTCGGTATCATATGGCAGAAATCCGCCATTTAACCAGCCCAGTTTCGAGGTAGAATACTGAACGTTTATATAGTCCTCATTGGCGTTTTCAACATCAGCCAGATATCTTACCAGATACTTAGCGTTCTCACTGGTGACAGCAATTCCGCGGCCTGACAGGGCCACTATTTTATTGGCCGATGTTACCATGGTTTTCGGTACTATAATCTCATCCCACCGTCTGTTTCGCTTATATGCCAGTTTTATTTGTTCCTCGCCCGTCTCCAGATTTTTAAGACGCTCCACTGGCAGAATCGGGTGATAGCAGGCCAGCACATCGGTATATCCGGTTGATGGATTATTCAGGTATACTCCATTCTCCGAAGCGATCCACTGCTTACACTGCATATTTTCATAAGGACCCGAAAAATTGGTCCACTGCTCCAGTGTGCAGGACTGGCTCTTCTTCTCCCGCTCCCTGCGCCTCATTTCACGTTCTACACGTTTGTACGCTTTCACCAGTTCCTGAAACTTCTTCTTAACGCCCAACTCCCCGGCGCGGTCTTCCAGTGATAACAGCAGCCGTGATTTATACAGCTCATCCTCCTGGTCAAATACTTCCATCAGTACATCGTCTGATAATACTGTATCTGCCGTAAGTTCATTCAACGGCACCATGCTACCACCTCGCTTCCATATCGTTTAATTCTGCCTGCAAATACAGTTGATATTGCAAGGCGTTATAGCAATCCGTCCAAACGTCGCTCAGCGGCTCTGAGCGCTCCATATAGGACCTGTAGACGGTTATAAGTGTGTTGTTAAGTTCTTTCTGTGCTGCAATCTGTTCTCGCACTTTCCGGCGCATTTCCTGCCGTTTCTGAGCCTCGTATATCTTCATGCGGCTGGAAAATGTCGGCTTCTGATATTCCCCGCCCAGGCTCTGGAAGGCTGTCTTAAAATCTACATCGTCCATCAACATCACAAAATCAAAGATATCCCCATGGGCTCCACAAGCATGACAATGAAAGTCCCGATCGTACACCTTCAGCGATGCTTGACGGTCACCTGAATGGAAGGGGCAGGGAATGAACCCCGCCCGCGTTGGGTGGAAGCCGTACCGCTCCACGATGTCCCTCATGCTGTATGCTGCCTTAATCTCTTCCACCGTCAACCGGCTCACCTCCCAATAGTTCCACAATAATTCTCCCGGTGTCTTTTCTGCTGCAGAACATAAATTCCGCGCCATATTGTTCCTGAATCGTGCAAAGGGACTTATATAACTTAGGGCCTGTCGTTGAATAAGGACTTCCGTTATAATGCTCATTCTCCCAGAAATATACGTCTTCCATCGTTCTGACATATGGTTCCCCTTCGCACAAAATAATCAGGCGTATACCATTCTCCTTAGCCTTTACAAGCTCTCTCCTGAAGCGCTCATGTTGTACTGTCACGTCCCCGTTTATTTCGTTGAGGCCGATTTTCGTGTCGATGGACAGTGTTATGTATGGGAGGAGATCGTTGGCCTTTACCTTCTTATCCTCCTTTTCTATCAACTCCATGATCCGGCTGTCTGCCAGTACATAATCACCCACAGGCAGCTTAAATCGGATCACTTCCACTCCCAGCTTTTCCATTTGCCGGTTCTTATATAGGTGCTTTCCAACCTTCTGCTTCGTGTCCTCTATGATAACCATAGATCACCTTAGTTGAATGGAAGACCTGCATCGTCCACATCATCTGGGATATTCATAAAACCGTCTCCTATTGACGTGGATCCTTTAGGATACTGCGATGCGTTTTCATTCAGTGTCCGATCTGGCGGAACCGGTACGCCTTTCTCGACTGCCTCCACACTCCTGAAATAAAAGCACTTGACGGACATTTTCTCTTCACCTTTTTGGTTGACATATGGTTCCCGGCCAAACACTGCGCCTATTTTCTTGCCAGTAAATGAAGCGGCGAACTTGTCACCCCAAGGAATCTCGAATCCCTTGTTTGACTTTTCCACGCTAGTTGTGAACGTTTTAAATCCCTTATTTGTATTGCCTTCGTTATCATATACAAGCTGGTAGACGATACAGCCCCACTTCTTTTCTGGCCTTATATCTTTCCGGAACTGTTCCGCATAATACCCCGGCTGTTTGTCTTCTGGCGCCGTGTCCAAAGATATCTTCAGCATGTCCTTTCCAGTCTTACTCGTGGTTTCCTCGACCTTTTTAATCACCATAATGTGGCCGCCCAGCTCCAGTGGCACGAAATCACCTGCGGCCTGTGTGTTGTCATAGTTGTTCGGTTTCTGCATAATTGTCCTCCTAAAATTCTTCCAGTCGCTTTATTACTTCTGCTATATCGTTGTCAATTTCCTTTTCATCTTCCCCAAATGCTCCAAACGGCGTCTTTGCCGTACTTAGATTTGCCTGCGTTTCAAATACATGACGCCCATCAACAGTCTTAGCCAGCAGTACCGTACCAAATTTACTCTCCAGAGTGATCTTGTCCAGCTTGCGGCCTGACGTTTTGATGCGGGTAAACATAAATCCATTATCATCATGATCGGTCTGGGTATGTGCAACAAAGATCACTGTCAGGTCGTCCCGCATAGTCAGGGCATAATCCACAATGTCGTAAATACTCTGAGCCAGATCCTGCCATTTATCGTATCCCTTCTCTTTGCACCGACGCATTTCGTCAGCCACCATAATACCGTTGATCGTATCAATCACAACTACCTTAAACTTTAAGCCAGCAGTAACTGGCTGTTTTTTCTCGTCCAGCTTCTTTCCATTCAGCCACACTAGCAACGATTGGACTATCTGTGGGAAATCAGTTTTTGTATAATTCACGCTTGGAATATACTGCTCTTTCCAACCTTTCCATGAAAGACCTTTCTTGTCGCAGTCAATATAATATGTGGTTTCTGGGTCCAGGTTACGCATGGAAGTGGTCTTCCCTGCTCCAGAGTCCCCCATTACACAAAGCACTTTTGCCATTATCCAATCACCTCCAGCATCTTATCTAGCTCCCATGAAAATTCCATATGTACCACACCGTAATGACAGAGCACATCCACGGAATCCTCCAGGGTAGTAATCTTATCAACTTCAAAGTTTCCCCAGTTTCCGGCATCTCCGCATTCCAACCGGATAACCTGTCCAACCTTTAAATCTTTTGCTTTTACCATCGTTCAATCCTCCAAAAATTCAGCGGCCTCCATTTCGGTCATTCGTGTCAATGTGTCATGGACATATTCACGCTCATCGGTATATTTATCTGTCTTATTTTCCTGCTTTGTAAGCTGTTCCCTGAGCAGGATCCATAGTTTATGATAATCTCCCATCTCAGCCTCCTTACCACTCCACATCGTCCGGATTGATCGGGCCGGAACACTGGCGGCGTTTCTGCCTGGGTGTCGATACCGGTGGTACTGCTTCAAGGCCGATAGTACAGTCATAATTCCCCATGAGCTTGTCCATCTGGCTGCAGAGTTCAATTTCTCTGGCCTCTAACGATCCCTTAACTACCATTACAACAGCAGCCTGACTTTCTTTGCTTAACCCGATTTCACCACTGTTAAGCGAGATATTCTCGCCCCAGCCGTCTGAAATCAGCAGGCGCATAGGCTGCCCTTCCAGCTTCTTAATTGCTTCGCGGCAGAGATCAATTGCCTTCCTGCAGTCTGTTACATCTTTCGTAAATGCGTCCATGCGCTGCGTATTCATTTCCATCTTGCACTCCGTTTCTCCCTCTGCTATAATGAGGGTGTCAATATATTAGTAGTTACCTTGATTCCCCAGCTGTTCCCGCAGTTGGGGTTTCGTATTCTTTGCGAATATCAATATTGCGCGGATCCCCTTCTGGATAATCAGAATATGTCATTGCCCTACCGAAGGGGTCGCCGTCATTGATGACAAACGCACTGACATGTTCGCAATCATATCTCACACACCAGTCCTCAAGCAGATCCAGAATAACCTCCAGTTCCTCTTCCTTCTTATTCACTGTCCTCACCTCCTCTCATAGTGCCTCCAGATACGCACATACCCCCAAAACAATCAGAACGCACCCCGCCGCAATAATCCGTGGCATCAGCCATTCCACCCAGTCGATCAGCGGCGGCCGGCTGTCGTCCTCGAAGTCGTCGAGATTGTCAATGTACTTCTGCATTCTGTATCACCTCCCACTGCTTGTCCATCAGTACCGCTATTAAGCGGTTTCATCTTTCTGTACCTCGTCTTTCTTTTTAATAGACTTAACAGTCACTGTTGCTTCTCCTCGAGCAGTCAAAATTCTTGCAAGGGCTTCAAATGCCTTTTCCACGTTAAGGCTATTTACTGCGATTACAGTATCTTTCATATCACCACCCCTCTCTGATAGATTGTATGTGTAACTGGTTGTACTACTTGCGTTGTCCTTCTTTTTCCATTGACACTCATATTCGATAGTGGTATATTTGTTTTATCGAACATAAGTTTGTTTTAAGCACAATTTTTTTCTCTACAAAACAACCACATAAAATCATATTCAGGGAAAAATACTCTCCATATTTTTTTTGCATCATCAAAATAAATACCTCTTTCTGTGCTCCCCTGAATATTGTCACTTACCGTTTGATATCTACAGCCAAGTAAATCAGCGATTTGAGTAAATGTAACATTTTTACTTTTCATCGCAGAAAGCAAATTATTGTACATATAATCACCTCTCTTTCTATGTTCGCACCAGCGAATATCTTGATTGTATTATATTCTCACATGCAACCAGTGTCAAGCATTTTATTTTCACGTGAGAATACATTTTGCTGTTTTTTATCATTTTTATTTGTTTTTGCGTTCATTTCTATTTACAATATTCGCAAAATCGTATATAATATAAATCAACAGAAAGAGGTGTAAAAATGGATAGAGAGCAGATAATTCAACAGTTGATCAAAGAACAGGGATACAGTTTGAGGGCATTCTCAGAAAAATGTGGGATACCCTACACAAGCCTATATACTATTTTAAATCGTACGGGGATTGGAAAAGCCAGTGTCGATGTGGTTATCACGATGTGCCATGAACTCGGTATAACTGTGGATGATCTTGAAAAAATGGCTGATAGTGAAAATATAAAGCTAGAGCCATCTTATGCCGATGTTGAAAAGCTTGTTGCCAGAAATGGAAAGAAAATGTCTGTTGAGCAGAAAATGCGCCTTATACAGCTTTTGTCCGAAATTGAATTTGAGGACTGATTTTATTGAGAAATTATTTATGCTGCACCGATTTTAACAGAACTGGACTTATCAAATTACTTAACCACGTATTAACTGTTTATAAGGAATGTAATGTCACTAATTTTCCTATTGACTGTATTTCGATCTTGCAGCACTATGGATTTAGAGTTTTAACTTATTCGGAATTGAAAAAGATTAATTTTGAATTATATGAGATTTGTCAAAACTGTACAGATGATGCTTTCACTTATAAAAAAATTGTTGCCTATAATGAAAACAATACGCCTGAGCGCATTCGCTTCTCATTAATGCACGAACTGGGGCACTTTATTATGGATCTTCCTTCAACGGATAAATCATTCGAAGATCTTGCCGACTATTTCGCCAGTAACATTCTTGTTCCTCGTGCAACTATATGGCATATGCGATCAGATAGTATCAGAGGTATCTGTCATACATATGGAGTATCCTGCATGGCCGCGAATCGGATATACGAAGATTATAAGATGTGCCACTTAAGTGAGTGCAAAGAAATAAATCAGGATATACATAACTGGTTTTTTCCTGTCGTTATACCGAAAATGACGGTGCCGAAACCCAAGCCTATCCTTGAACAGAAAGAGCCTAAAGAAAAACACACCACATGGGCAGAGTATCACGATATGCTTGAGAGATATTTTCCTGAGCGGTTACAAAATTATGTATTAAGATAAGAAGTATGTACTTTCAGATTAAAATAGCTTTTGGCTTTTTAATAATAACAAAAAAGAATGGGAGATTTCAGGTATGGAAAACACTAAATTTTGCAAACATTGTGGAGAAATCATTGATGCTGATTGTGTCGTATGTCCCAAATGCGGAAAGCAAGTAGAGCAGTTAAATAGCGGAAAAGATAACCCTATTATTATAAATAACTCCTCTTCTTCCAGTTCTAGCGCAAGCGCAGCCGCATCTGTATCTGGTGGCGGGAAAAGAGCGCTGCCATGGTATCTAAAGTGGTTTTGGATTTTTATCTTAGGTTGCTTTACAGGTGGAATTTATTGGATTATAGGCTTTATTTTAAGGGTTAATTGGAAATCTAAAAACTAATAAAGTAAAAAAGCCCCAGGAGCTGCGAACTCCCGGAGCTTTTCACATAGATTCTCTTGCCGGATCATTCCGGAAAGATATATCTTTCTCGCAAATTGATTATATCATTTCCAGAATGTCCTGACAAGAGGTGTATTTTTTATACCCAAAATTAATACACTAGACCAAGGAGATGATACTATGGCAAAACCTCAGACCGCTCTTCAGCGCGTAGCCCTCTACATCCGTGTATCCTCAGATGAACAAGCAGAACGCGGCGATTCCATACGCGACCAAAAAGAACGCGGAACTAAATATATTAATGATCACCAAAATATGATACTTCAGGACACCTATATTGACGACGGCGTTTCCGGCCAAAAGCTGGACCGTGATGATTTTACCCGCCTGATCAGGAATGTCAAGGCCGGCCTGGTCGATCTCATCATATTCACGAAATTAGATCGATGGTTCAGGAGTCTTCGCCATTATCTTAACACTCAGGTTATATTAGATAAATACAACGTAGCCTGGACAGCCATTGACCAACCTTATTTTGACACCTCCACGCCCTACGGGCGGGCATTCGTGGCCCAGTCTATGACCTGGGCGGAGCTGGAGGCACAGAACGGCGGTCTTCGTGTTGCCGACGTGTTCCGAAGCAAGGTAGAGCATGGCGAAGTTATAACCGGAAAGGTGCCGCGCGGCTACATGATTCAAAATAAGCATTTAGTTTTTTCTGACGAGGCACCCGCGATGTTGGATAGTATTCAGTACTTCCATCGGGAACAGGGACTTGCCAAAACCGTAAACTACATGCGGGAAACCCACGGAATAAATATGAGTATCCAGAACCTAAAAAACAGTATCCTGCGAAACGAGAAATACACCGGCCGTTATCGCGGCAACGAAAATTACTGTCCGCGCCTAATTTCTGACGAGATGTATCAGGACATTCAACGTGTCCTTGACAACAACAGCACGATACGCTCCAGCCAGAAGTACCCATACATATTTTCTGGAATTCTGATTTGTGACGAATGCGGTCATAAAATGTGCGGCTGCCACATTAATGTCGTAAGCCGCAGAACCAGTGGAAAAGTCTACCGCTACAAATATCCGGCCTACGAATGCCTGCAGTACCGCGCATACAAAAAATGCAGTAACGGCGGCGAGATTCGAGAAATGAGGATTGAAGAATATTTATTAGAACACATCCGGGAAGAGTTAAGCGGCTATCTGGTAGATTTTGAGACAGGGGAAGCCAAGAGAATTGATAATCGCGCAAAAAAGAATAAGATCCGCAGGAAACTAGACCGTTTGAAGGATTTGTACCTGAATGAAGTGATCAATCTGGAAGAATATAAAAAAGACCGCGCGGAGTATGAGGAACAGCTTGCTGCCCTCCCAGACATGGAACAACCAATAAAAAATCTAAAACCGCTTAAGCAAGTTCTGGACTGCAATTTTGAGATCATCTATAATAATTTAAACAATGAGGAAAAGAGGGCCTTCTGGAGGTCAATTATTAAGGAAATCCGTGTATCAAAGAGCATTGGGCGGAACCGGAAATATCAAATTATCTTTTTGTAATTGTTTTACCGTTAAGTTAAGTTACCGGTATGCTGATTCATCCCTGTCATTTCATTAAATACGGTACTCTTTCCCACATTCGGGTTGCCTGCCAGGGCGATCACCTTATCGTCTTCCTGGCGCTTCCTGATTTCCAGCCCGCAGTCTACGGACTTGATTCCGACAGAATCTCTGCTTAACCCCATATTACGTCCTCCGTTTCCTCCTGTTCTGACTTGCCCTCACAGATCGAGGCAGTATCTGCGGCCGAAACCATGTCTGGATTCTTCTCCGCTTTTGCTTTCCGGTATCCCGGCTCCATCCTGCATACCATCACACGTCCGGAGTCTTCACTCCTCAGCGCAATGACGGCCCCGCGGATCACATAAGCGCAGGGGTCTCCCAGAGGGCTCTTCCCCACACACTCCACTACGGTTCCTTCAATCAGACCGATGTCCTGAAGACGTCGTCTCATATCATCAAAAACGGCCAGCTCGGATATAACTGCCTTCTGGCCCTTTTTTAAATCGGTTAACTGGATTACTTCTGTCATTAAAATTTACCTCCGAAAATGTTTCCATATCCTAACATATGCGAAGGCTGGTACAGTGGTTCCGCAGGATTTTTGCATTTTTTCAGACAGCAGGTCAGTTTCCCTGACCGCAATGATTAAGAAGCTCTTCCCCCAGGCCTGTCATAGAACATTCTCCGCCGGAATATACTAAACTGATATGCGGATACCGACAAGGAGGTAACAAATGGACCAGGAAGATAATTTTTATACATTAAAAGGCTATTCCCTGCTGGAACACGTTCAGATCACCTACTCCATGGAGGACTATTTGGAAATGATCTGCCGCCTCAGTCAGGACGGCACTCCGGTCCGGATCGGAGACCTCGCCAAATGCCTTCATGTCCGGCCTTCATCCGCCTCAAAAATGGCCGGAAACTTACGCAGCAGCGGGCTTGTGAGGTTCGAAAAATACGGTACGGTCACACTGACCGAGGCGGGTCTTCAGCTTGGACGCTATCTCCTGTTCCGCCATACGGTGCTGCAGAATTTCTTCTGCTATATTAATCAAACCACCGATGAACTGGAACAGGCCGAGAAAGTAGAGCATTTCATCGACCCGAAAACCGTGTATAATTTGAAAAAATGGCTGGATAAATTTACATAGACAGTCTTGTGCGAATCCTTAATTCGTCGTATACTATAGGTTACACGATGATGTTCATAACAAGGAGGAACAGACACATGGATAAGATTAAGATGACAACCCCCATCGTCGAGATGGACGGCGACGAGATGACACGGATTCTCTGGAAGATGATTAAAGATCATTTACTGCTTCCCTACATCGACTTAAAAACCGAATACTATGATCTCGGCCTGGAATACCGCGACGAAACGGACGATCAGGTCACCGTCGATTCCGCCAACGCCACGAAAAAATATAAGGTTGCAGTCAAATGTGCCACCATCACCCCCAATGCTGCCCGTGTAAAAGAGTATCATTTAAAAGAAATGTGGAAGAGCCCCAACGGAACCATCCGTGCGATCCTGGATGGCACCGTATTCCGTGCTCCGATCGTAGTGAAGGGAATCGAACCATGTGTAAAAAACTGGAAAAAGCCTATCACCATCGCAAGACACGCCTACGGCGATGTATATAAGGGTTCCGAGATGAAGATTCCGGGAGCCGGTAAAGTCGAGTTAGTCTATACGGCAGAAGACGGAAGCGAGACCCGCGAACTGGTACATAACTTTACAGGCGCCGGTATTGTACAGGGCATGCATAACCTGAATAATTCCATAGAAAGCTTTGCCAGAAGCTGTTTCAATTACGCGCTGGATACGAAGCAGGACTTATGGTTTGCCACCAAGGATACCATTTCCAAAAAATACGACCATACCTTTAAGGATATTTTCCAGGATATTTTTGATGCAGAATACGCTGATAAGTTTGAGGAAACGGGAATCACCTATTTCTATACGCTGATCGACGATGCGGTTGCACGTGTCATGAAATCTGAAGGCGGCTATATCTGGGCCTGCAAGAATTATGACGGCGACGTTATGAGCGACATGGTTTCTTCCGCGTTCGGCTCCCTCGCCATGATGACCTCCGTTCTCGTATCTCCGGATGGCGATTACGAATATGAGGCTGCCCACGGAACCGTACAGCGTCACTATTACAAGCACTTAAAGGGAGAAGAGACCTCCACCAACTCTGTAGCCACCATTTTTGCCTGGACCGGTGCGTTGAGAAAGCGGGGAGAACTGGACGGCAACAAAGATCTGATGGATTTTGCAGACAGACTGGAGAAGGCTACCATCGATACCATTGAAAATGGCGAGATGACGAAAGACCTTGCGCTCATCACTACCATACCCAATCCTACTGTATTAAACAGCGAAGATTTTATCAAGGCAATTGCTGCCCGTCTTTAAGTGAAGTTCCGTCTGCTTCGTTTGAAGCAGGGAATGGAAGCCCCCCTCTCCGTCTTTGACGGAATCAGACGGCTGCTGTATAATCCCTCCGCACCGCGAGTCATTTCACGGTACTGGAGGGATTTTCTTAAACAACTAATTTTCATATCAGGAGGTTCTGTCCATGAGATACAAACCTAAAGATCACATACTGAAAAACGGTGCTGTCTGCCGTCTGAGAAGCCCTCTTCCCGCCGACGCGGCCGCCATCCTTCATCTCATGAAGGTTACCTCCGGCGAGACGGACTTCATGGCCCGATACTCCGATGAAATTACCATGCCGCCCCAGCGGGAGGAAAAGTTTCTGGAAACCACACTGAACAGTCCCACTGACTTGATGATCTGTGCTGTTGTGGATGGAACCATCGTCGCCAACGCCGGCTTGAGCCCCATCGCCCAGAGGGAGCGGTACCGCCACCGCGCCGCCTTCGGTATTTCCATCCGGAAAGAGTACTGGGGGCTGGGAATCGGTTCGCTGCTGCTGTCGGCCATTATCACATGCGCCAGAGAAATGGATCTCGAGATGATCGAACTGGAGGTAGTCTGCGAAAATGAGCGTGCGATCGCCCTTTATAAGAAATACGGCTTCCGCATCTATGGCAGCCGCCCCCATTCGTTTAAATACCGGGATGGCAGCTATGCAGATGAGTATCTCATGCTCTTAACGCTCTGATCGCCAGGGTTCGCTGTTATTTTGCTAATATTTTTCAAAAAAAGACAAAAATCTCTGTTCAATTCATTATCAGAATGATATAATATCTATTATCATATGTTGTATTGGTAATGGAAGGGATCCTGATCATGAATTTAAGACATCTTACTATCTTCAAAACCGTCTGTGAAGAGGGCAGTATTACCGGAGCAGCGAAAACGCTGTCCATGACGCAGCCGGCTATTTCCCACGCGATCAATGAACTGGAGGAATCCGTAGGCGCCTCTCTCTTCGACCGCGTTTCCAGGAAAATCGTCATCAATGAGAACGGCAAATTCTATCTCTCTAAAGTGATACCGCTTCTGGAGCTCTATCACGATCTTGAAACCTGTTCCGGCTCCTTAAACCGCCAGACTCCTCTTCGGATCGGCTCCTGTGTGACTCTGGCCAGCTTCCTGCTGCCCGGAGTTATTTCCCGTTTTATGAAAAGCAATCCGGAGTCCGTCGTCAAGGTCACGGTAAATAATTCCAAAGAGATTGCACAGCTGCTGCTGAGAAATGAGCTGGATATCGGTCTGATCGAGGGCGTCGTGCCCAATGAACAGCTGGAGAAAATTCCATTTTCCTCCTATCCGCTGGCCGTCATCTGTGCTCCCGACCATCCATTCGCCCGCCTGGCCAGCCAGCCCGTATCTCTGGAACGCCTCGTGGAAGAGCCTCTCATCCTGCGCGAGGAGGGCTGCACGATCAGAGACGCCTTCGACTGCGCCCTGACTCTGCACAACTTAACCGCCGCGCCGCTGTGGTCCAGCACCAATTCCGACGTAATCGTTCAGGCCGCCCGTGAGAACCTGGGAGTAGGCGTTGTTCCCCGAATCTTTGCAGACCCCTACATTCAGCGCGGGGAGATTGTGGAGATAGACGTAAAGGAATTTGATGTCAGCTGTATGAACCATGTGGTATTTAATAAAGATAAATTTCAGAGCGAGAGTTTCCAGGCATTTATTAATCTGGTGCTATTCGATTAATCTTGTTATCCAAAAAGTACGGCGGAGAAACAGAATATTCCGTTTCTCCGCCGTACTTTTTACGTTTTCTCCTAACCGTAAGCAGCAGGCTATTTACATATCCACTACACTACCACAGAAAAACCTCTTTCCCCGCAAGCTTCATCAACGCCTCCAGAAAGTAGTAATCTCCATATATAATCGAAAATTCATGTTCCGTGTCGTGGTAGGCCGCCGTACATTTCTCCAGCAGCTGATCTTCTTCCTCATTCCAATTGCACCGCTCCGAAGCAAGCGTTCTCAAAAGGCGCAGCGCCGCCTGCAAATAGACACGGCTTTCCCGGCCCTTTTCCTGCTTTGCAATCTCAATAAGCCCGCAGGCGCCAATAGCGGCGGCGGTGGAGTCTTCCAGCCCGCATTCCTCCGGCTGCCGGAAATCCACCGGAATCAGATTGCTCTCCGGAATATTGGCGATAAAGTAGTTGGCGATTCTCTTGGCGGTGTCGAGATACTTTCTGTCATTCGTGTGTAAGTAGCTCAGGACAAATCCGTATAAGCCCCACGTCTGGCCTCTCGTCCAGGAAGAGCCTTCGCCGTATCCCTGGCCTCCGTAGTCTCTGACCATCTCACCCGTCTCAGGATTGAATTCCACGATATGACGAACAGACCCGTCAGCCCTGACAAATGCATTCATCGCGGTATCCGCGTGATCCACGGCGATCTCATAGAATCTCGGGTCCTTCGTCTCCTCAAAAGCCCAGTAAAGCAGGGGAAGGTTCATCATACAGTCGATGATGGCCCAGCCGCGGTTGTCTTCCTGCCGATACCCCATCCCGTCATTCCAGGCCCGTAAGAACCTGCCCCGCGGATTGTAGCGGCCCGCCAGGTTACAGGCGGCCAGCATACTGCGGTTTTTCGACTTCCCGTCACCGGTCAGCCGGTAATCGGCGACGGAGGTCAGAAGCCACTTAAATCCATTGTCATGGGTCAGCCCTTCCGCACACATCAAGTTTCTGTCCATCTTCTCTTCCGTTTCCACGGCAATTTTCTTATATTCCTCATCCTGGGTCAGAGCGTACAGCTGCCACATCATGCCTCCCCAGAATCCATTGGTCCACCAGTCTATCTGGTCATCCCCCGACCGGTCGTCATGGACGCCGTCAACGGTCGTATACGGGATCTTGTGGGCGGAGCGTCCGCTCACCTTCTTAAGCTTCTCTTCTGCCCTCTTCAGAGTTTCGCCGGCCCATGCCAGTTCCTCTTCCTTTAATGGTAATTGTTGTGTCATATTTTCGTCTCCTCCGTCAACCTTTCACCGATCCAATCATAACGCCCTTTACAAAGTATTTTTGAATAAACGGATAAATCACAAGCACGGGAACCATGCTCACCACGATCAGCGCGTACTTGATTACGCCCGCCGCCTGGGCGAGCTGTGCCTGCAGCTCCGGATCCGTCACAGTGGATGGATCGATCTGATCCGCCATTAATATCTCCCGCAAAAACAGGGTCAGCGGGTACAGTGCCTTGTCATGAAGATAGATCATGGCATTGAAGTAGGCATTCCAGTGGCCCACGCCGTAGAACAGCACCAGCACCGCCACAATCGCCTTCGAGAGCGGCAGGACGATCCGGATAAAATACATGAAATCCGAGCAGCCGTCTATCCTGGCTGCCTCCAGCAGCTCTCCGGGAATCGAATTCTGAATAAATGTCTTTGCTATAATCAGGTTGTAGACCCCGATCGCCCCCGGAAGCAGCAGCGACCACACCGTATTCAGCAAATGCAGCTTCTGCACGAGTATGTACGACGTAATCATACCGCCGTTAAAGAACATGGTAAATGTAAAGACCAGCATGATCGCGTTCCGCCCCGGAAGATCGTCCCGGGACAGGCAGTAAGCCGCCGTCAGGGTCATGATAATATTGACTGCCGTCCCCACAAACGTGTAAAACAGGGAGTTACGGAATCCCGTCCACACCGTCTTCGTATGAAACACGGTCTTATACCCCTCAAGACTGAAATCCACCGGAAACAGAACCACCTTGCCGCTCTGCACCGCGGTGCCGGACGAAAATGACGCGCTGATCACATAGACACAGGGATACAGCACAAGGACAAAGAAAATCGTCAGGAGAGCCGTAATCACAACGTAAAACACTTTGTCATTCAGACTGTAATTCTTAAATTTTTGCATTTTTGCCCTCCTTAAAAGATCCCATTGCCGCTCAGCTTCTTGCTCCCCCAGTTTGCTATCATCAGAAGGATAAAGTTGATCACCGAGTTAAACATACTGATGGCCGTCGATAGCGAGAAATCATTGATTCCGCTGGCGAGTCCCACCTTGTATACATAGGTCGATATAATTTCACTGTAATTCAGATTCAGATTATTCTGCATCAGCAGGACTTTCTCAAATCCCACATTCATGATGTTGCCAACTGCCAGAATCAGCATAATGCTGGCGGTAGGGAGTATGGTTGGAACGTCGATGTAGAGCAGCCGCTGGAACCTGCTTGCCCCGTCAATCTCAGCCGCCTCATGAAGGGACTGGTCCACACCGGCCAGCGCAGCAATATAAATAATCGCACTGTAGCCTGTGCTCTGCCATACCCCCGACCAGACGTAGATGTGCTTAAACAGCTTCCCGTCCGCCAGAATATTCGGCGCCGTCCGGTTGGTAAACATCGTATAAAGGCTCCCATAGATTCCGCTCCGGTTGTTCAGCACCTGGAAAATCAGTCCCACCATGACTACGGTCGAGATAAAATACGGCACGTACGTGATCGTCTGGATCGCCTTCTTATACCGCTTTCCCAGCATTGCATTCAGCAGCAGCGCGAAGATAATGGGAATTGGAAATGACACCGCGAGGCTGTATAAGGAGATCATCAGCGTATTTTTCATGATGATCGGGAATTTGTATGAGGTGAAGAACTTGACAAAGTTGTCAAGTCCCACCCATGCGCTGCCCCAGATTCCCTGCCTCACATTATATTTCTTAAACGCGATCACCAGCCCGCCCATGGGGACGTATGCAAATACCGCTATGTAGATGAGCGGCAGCAACAGCAGCAGATAGAGCTGCCATCTGGCGAGAATCTGTCTCTTCAAATCTCTTTTGCCCGCAACCGGGCTGTCTTTTCTGTTTCCTGCCACAATAAATTCCTCCGGGTTCCTCTCTATTCCACAGAACGGTCATAGGCCGCCTGCGCGCACTTTTGCCACTCGTCGAGGCCCATTCCCTTTAGTTCTGACATATAAGCATCCCATCCGCTCTCAATATCTCTTGCCCCGGTGATAAACTCTGCCATTGTCTGGTTTACATAAGTTGGTATGTTAGAAAGGGCTTCCTGAATCTGTCCTGCCTCATCCTCGGTATAGTGAAGAAGCGGGAGAACCTTCTCCGGATGCTTGTCAAAATAATACTCATAGCTCTTGGCATTTAGCTGTGTCTTGTCTTCCGGGTTGTACGTTACCATGCCGTTTGCAACCGTGTTCATTTCCGCAAGGCTCGCATATCTCGGTGATACGCCGTGCCATGTCTTTGCTGCCGGCTCCAGCCAGTAGTTGGAGATATAAGCCAGCGTCACCTTGTCGTAGAGGCCGGCCGCCACATAGGCATTGTTCATCTTCTCCAGTTCCGCCGGGTCTTCGGTATAATCAACACCCTTTTCACCGAATCTGGCTACCGTGGAGGCCTCATGATCGTAGAACGCATCCGCCAGTTTCACAGCCAGATCTACATTTTTACAACCATTAAAAATAAAGAATTCCTGGTTTGGCGAGTATTCTGTATATGGTGTATAGTTGGTTCCGTCCGGCCCCTTAACCGGATTTAAAATCTCCATTTCCAGGTAGTTGCTGTTGTTTGCCGCATCCGGATAGTTGGAGAGGGAGCCGAAGGACACCAGCCCCACCACATTGGTTTCCTCGTTTAAAGTAGCCTTAAACTGCGTATCGTCATCGGTAAAGATGGCCGGTGAAAGCAGGCCCTCTTTGTAAAGATCGTTCATGTAAGTCAATCCGGCCTTCCAGCCCTCCGTCGTAAACGGAGCGATAACAGTCTTTCCGTCCTTGTCAAGGGCAAGGCCGCCGTTTAAATTGCCGCCGTTCCAGAATTCAAAGGAGTTCATGAGCGCAGCCGTGATATTCTGGCCGTAGCCGCCTGCCTGATAGCCGTAAGCGCCGATCTCATCCTGCACGCCGTTTCCGTTGGGATCCTGATCATGGAATGCCTTCAATACGGTTTTCAGTTCATCCGTTGTCGTCGGCATGGTCAGTCCCAGCTTGTCGATCCAGGCTTTATTGATAAACATACGATTGGGCGTTACATTCCATGTCTCCGGTTCATATTTGGATAAGCTGTACATGTTACCGTCCGCCATCGTCTGGGCCGCTTCCATCACCTTCTTATCTTCTTCCGGGATTGCGTTGTAATTCGGCATCCTGGAAGCATCCTCTGTATATTCGTTTAAAGGCAGGAACACGCCGCTGCTGCCGTATTCCAATATTGTCTCCGGTGTCAGCGCATTATCCACAATCAGCACATCCGGCAGATTGTCATTGGAGGTGGCCATCAGGGATACCTTTGTCCTGACCTCATCCGTAGCCGCCGGAAGCTGATAAAACTCGATCTCAATCCCCAGCTTGTCTTCCAGATATTTCGTGAAGTAGTTGTTATCGTAATCCGTCACATAGCTGTTTGTCTGGATCGCAACCACCAGCTTGTTGTCTCCGCTGCCCTGTGTCTCCGTCACAGCCGCCGTCGTATCGCCTTCTGCAAGGTCTGTCCCGCCGGCCGGCCCGCTGTTTCCTTTCTGGCAGCCCGATAATGCGGCTGCGGCCATCACTGCGGCCATTCCCAGCGCCGCTGCTCTCTTCCCATTTTTTCTCATGATACTTCTCCTCCTTTATGATCGTTTCTCATTACTGCTTCCTGGAAGGAATACGTGCGGCCATCGGAAAAAGCCACCTCCATATCCCCATCCTCTATGTTTTCACCCCCGTAAACGCGGAAGGCCGTGACCTCCCCTGCGCCGTGCGGGTATAAAACCGTTACCATTCTAATACTGTCTGACTCTGCACGGGCGACGATACAGTTGATCTCCCGGTACATTCCCTGCTCGGTCCCTGTGGCCGCATACCCCTGCCACTCCGGCTCTTCTCTCCCGCGGATTATTTCCATGGTTTTCTCGTTGCCAGAAACGCAGACGGCCATCTCCTCCAAGTCCACCCCTGCCTTCGTAATCACTGGATTTTCACTGTCTACATGCCAAAGGAAATCGTACACATGAGGATTCCGGGACTCCAGCCGGTCCACCACAAGGAAAAACGGGTTCAGGCCCTCCGGCGCTTTTTTGATAAAATAGACCGATCTTGTATGACGCACTCCGGTCTCCCTGGGCGAAACCTCGTCTTTTGCATTCTCCTCATTCTTTCCGGGTTTTCCCCAGTTCCAGCATTCCATACCGCCGTACGCCCCGTCATAGCAGCCCTCCGCCCAGTCACAGGAGTCTCCGATTCCCCACTTCATCCCGGAAAGCTTTTCGATATCGCTGTCTTCCCAGACATACGAAGCTCTTCGGTTCTGCCCCTTGTGGTCCACCAGGACCGTATTATGTGCCCTGGAGGACAGACAGTAGCGCCTCATCTCGGAATCGTCGTAGGCATAATTTCCACCTTCGGTCAGCAGGTACTTCCCCTGTGCGTAAATGAGTAAATTCAGCTTATCCTCATGCTGATGACCCCGTCCAAATGGCGCTGCGTCCAAAAGTCCCCAGACGCTTCCGTTCTCCCAACCATTTCTCATAATGAAGAAACCCGAATAGGGAAGTGCGGTTGACAAGTAATCGGGACGGGTTCCCCGTGCTCCGCCGCTGGCCGCCCAAAGGATGGTTTCCGCCTTCTCTTCTCTTATGAAGGAAAGCTTTGGCTCCAGCAGTTTCCGGCTCGCCTCCCTCCTTCCATCGTTGATATCCGGCAGACATCCATCAGGCATCATGAGCTTCACATCGATCTCACAGGCAGTTGTCAGCCGTTCCGTCATTCGTTCCGGAACCGGGACATCGAACGCCCTGGCCACCAGAATCAGCCGCTCGTAGTTATTGATTACAACATCGTGATATCCCGTGGACAGTTCATACTGGAAGCCATCCGGATATATCTGACGCCCCAGCTCCTCCTCCAGCGCGGCAAACGCAGACTGAAGCCACTCTTCCCGCTGTTTAAACTGAGGATAGAGAATTCCAATCTGAGCCAGCCCGTTCATCTCCATAATCAGCCAGTTTCCATGCGTCCTGTTTCTGTAAAGCCTCTGCCCGTGTTCCCAGACCGATTGATACCAGTCCACCAGAAGATCGTCGGTAAACGCCTCCGTATCAAAGAATGTGAAAAGCACGTACGGCCAGTTCGCTCCCATCCGGATCCCGCATTCGATCGTCCTCCAGCACTCGGTATCGTACCCGCATACTGACTGCTCCGGGCGTACCGCCTGGCGAACCCAGGAACGGAAAAATTCCGCAGCCTGATAAGCGTATGCCTCCTTCTTTGTCCGGTTGTACTCGTGAGCCAGCATCTTCCACTCATGATGGCGGTTCAGCTGCCACGTCCACTCCCTGTACTGATTATACGTAGGATTGGCTTTCCAGTTTATCTCCCCCGCTGCCCCAAAATCACAGGGGACCCCTACCGAGATCAGTACGTGCTTTCGCAGACGCTCACATGCCTCCACATCCGTCTCGCCCGGATATTTATAGACGTTCTCCGGTTCCTCATACGGGATTGCCAAAAAGCGTTCCCTCCTCGCGGCAAGCCCGGACCGCAGCGAAGCTGCCAAAGCGCTTCTCGCCTGACCGTAATCATGGTTCTTTGCAAAATGACGCACTTCGCGCATTTCCGGCCGGTCCAAATCGAGACAGCTATGGAAAAATGTCTCATCCGTAAGAAGAGGGCCTTTTTCTGTTTCCGGCATCTTTATGCCTCCTCTCCAATATGTAATTTTTTGTATGGCCGTATCGTACCATACCTCTCTGTCTTTTGGATACTGTCATTGAATAAAAAGAATACCGGTGGGTAAGAAAATGGTATCTCATATTTTTCCTGCCCTCTCATATGGTAAGAATTCAAATTCTGCTTTCATTTTATATGGTTTTGTTGCATAATAAACGTATTGATTAAAATAGGAGATTGAATATATGGATAAGAAAAAAGAATTTCTTGATTACCTCCTGGAAAGATTTCAAATCGAAAGAAAAAAGTTTGACCGATCAGGAATCTATGGTTATACCCAACGGTTATTAGCCTACAACTCTAATAAGATTGAGGGAAGTACATTAACAGAAGAACAGACTGCATCTCTGTTTGACACAGGTATTTTGCCGGGAACAGATGATTACTACAGAGCAAAAGATGTGGAAGAGATGAATGGACATTTTCTTATGTTTAATAAAATGCTGGAAACCTTAGAGGAAGACTTAACACAAGACCTGATCAGACAATTTCATTATGAGCTTAAAAGTGGTGTATTTGAAGACCGGGCAAATGGGTATGCAATTGGAGATTATAAAAAAAGGCCCAATATGATTGGCACATACCAGACTGCACGGCCGGAAGACGTAATAAATGAGATCATTTCTTTATTACACTGGTATCGCAAACAGGAGGTTAATCTGTCTGTTCTGGCCGAATTTCATGCCAGATATGAATGCATCCATCCGTTTCAGGATGGAAATGGCAGAACCGGCAGACTGATCATCTTTAGAGAATGCCTGAAAAATGGACTTATACCGGTTATCATTGAAGATTCGAACAGATATCGATATTTGGAAGCGTTAAAACAATACAGGGAAGAAAAAATTGTAAAAAATCTTGTTAAATTATTTGAGGAAGAGCAGCAAGTCTATTATGATAAAGCGATATATTTTATGTAAACAATATGATTTGGCTTTTGATTCCTGGCTAAGATTTCTGCTGTCACAGAGTGTACCGTCAAAACAACATAAGGGACAGCGCTGATAAAATTCCTTCAGGCTGTCCCTTTTATGATCTGAGATAAGAGTCCCTTACCGGGCCTCACAGTTTTCCTTATACACCTTCGGTGTGACGCCCACCTGTTTGCTGAAATTCCGATAAAATGTATTGACCGCACCGAAACCGGTCATCTGGGCGATCTTATCGTTGCTGTAGTCCGTCGTCGCCAAAAGTTCCTTCGCCTTCTCAATCCGCAGCCGCAGAAGGTACGAGGAGAAGGTCTCACCGGTCTGTTCCTTCAGAAACTGTGACAGATACTTTTCGGAAATTCCGATCTCACTGCTGGCCCGGTAGGCCGAGAGACCGGCCTCCTCGTAATGGCTGTTCAGGTACTGGGTAATCTTCTCCTTCAGCCCCTCGTTCTTACTTTTCTTCGTCTGGCTGATGAAGTCACAGAGTTCGTCAGAACTTCTCCGCAGCATCTCCATCATTTCCCCGCATTTTAAATTCTTCTGGAAGACCGGAAAATTCTCCCTGGAATCCGTCTCTCCGTCCAGATGGAGCCAGGCCGAATACAGGATATTCCGGATCGAATAGAAAATCTGTTCCTTCTGTGCCTCATATAAGTAAGGCATCCTGCTGTAATAGCTCTCCACCTTATCCAGCTGGGTGCAGATTTCCTCCTGCTGCCCGCATATGAGAAGAGTATAAAAATGATTCAAAAAATCCATATTGACCGGATTTTCGTAGAGAGCGTTGGCAGAGATATCGTACGTCTTTACCACATTTTCATTGCTGCAGGCATACTGTGCCCGAACGACCTGGCGCGCCTGCTCATAACATTTGTTCACATTGGCAAGGTCTGTTCCGATGGCGCTGATCCCGACATGAAGAATCACGTCGTACGCGGCGGTAACCATGACGGCCACCTCCTCAAAGAGCTTCTTGATGCCGGAAACATTGGCCTCCTGTTCCGGTTTCAGTTCAAAAAGGAACAGCTCGTCGGTCAGACCGCTGTATACATTCGTAAATTTCCCGGGATAATGCTTTTTTAAGTACTCCACCATGGCAAGTGTTATGATATCTGAATTTCCGTATTCCTTCTGCTGAAGGCGCACCACCGCCACGCAAAAGAATTCCGGCACCTTCTCAAAGCACTTCTCAAATACCCGCCGTTCCTCCGGAAGCCAGATTCCCATAACGATCAGATGCTCCAGCATCATGGCTTCATTCTGCTTCGCCAGCTCCTCCATCTTCGCGCGGTACTCATTGCCGTTCTTCTTAAGAGCCAGTATATTGTCTGTCAGAATCCCGTACTCGTCAAACCTCTTTTTGCTGCTCTCCACTCCATTTTCCGCAGGGAGGGCAAATAAAACCCGTTTCATGCCGGAATACTGCTGGTAGCTGTAAAATGCAGTCAGCCCGATTACCAGCAGCAGACCGATGCAGAGATAGATGATCAGGAGTCTGCTCACCGGCCAGATCTGGCTATCAATAAATGCCATGGGAATCCCGGTAACGATCTTCCACTGCAGGTCATCCTGCTGCTTCACAATCAGGCGGTAACTGCCCCCGTCCCCGACGACCTGTCCATTCTCATACGCGCCGATCCCCTCCGGGACATTCCCATACTCCAGCAGGACATCCCCGGTCCTGGAATCCTGAATATAGAGGAATCCATCCTTCTCCAGCTCCGGCATCATAATGCTTTTAATCAGATAGTCTCTGTCGATGACAAAGCACGACAGGTACTGCGGGTTCAGCCGCGTAAGTTCACTGCTCGTTAAGTAGAGGATCGCGTCCTGAAGCTTTCGCTCCTTCTCATTATAGATGAACCTTATCTGATCCAGGCGGACGAACTGGCTGTGTTTCGCATACCGGCCAAACAGTTCGTCACGCACGGCATCCGAGTCAGAAAAGTCCGCGCCTTCCCGCTGGATCCGAAGAAATTTATTGTAGTAGTCCTGGAAATTGAAGCTGCACTGGCTGGTGGATAAGTACAGGTCATTCTTTTTGAACAGCATAAATACGTAGGGGGTGTAATCCGCCACAAAGCCAATCTCACTGAACATTTTATTGGCCTCCTTAAGCTTGAGCACATCCTCCTTTGGAATCTTCCCCTGCTGGTAGACAATGGTGCTGAAGGTCTGATTCTTCGCCATCATTTCATTGATCAGCTCCATTTTATTAACCATCTCATAAATACCGTTGATTCCCTCCTGGTTCTTCATCTCCCCTTTTTCAATTATGTAGTCCTCAATACTGCGGCTGGCTACGAAGGCCACCAGAATACTGCTCAGGAAAACAATCAGAAAACCCAGAAAGTATTTTGTTATGTAGTGCATCAGCATTTTTGTAAATTTCATAAAATTCGGCTCCATTTTTACTTCGACTGTTTTAATCATCGTGTGTTGAGGCTGTGATTCATGACTTTGCCGGCAGTATACCGACAAAAATAAAGTAACATATCGTATTATAGAATGCAAACCAAGTATCAAAAAAATAAGGCACAGAATACTTATATTTCTGCACCTTACTTTTCTGTTTCTATCTATTCATAAAATTCGATCCTCAGTTCATCTCAGCCAGCAGCTTATCAATGCTCACAATCTTCACACAAAGTGCGAATAATTCCATCGCCAGAATCAGGTCAGATAACGGCGGATAGGAAGGAGCTATACGGATGTTGCTGTCGTGCGGGTCCTTTCCATATGGATAGGTAGCACCGGCGCCGGTCATAATGAGACCTGCTTTTTTACATCTTGCAACGATAGACTTCGCACATCCATCCAGAGAATCGAAGGAGATGAAGTATCCGCCCTTCGGACTGGTCCAGGAACCGATTCCAAGGCCGCCCAGTTCTCTCTCCAGAATCTCGATTACGGCTTCGAACTTCGGTCTCATGATGTCTGCATGCTTTCTCATGTGCTCCACCATGCCGTGGATATCTCCGAAGAAACGCACGTGACGCAGCTGGTTTACCTTGTCATGGCCGATGGTCTGGATCTTTAACTGCTTCTTGATGTCTACCAGGTTGTTCTGGCTGCAGGCGATGGCCGCGATACCGGAACCCGGGAAGCTTACTTTGGAGGTAGAAGCGAACTTGTAAACCAGGTCCGGATTTCCCGCTCTCTTGCATTCTGCCAGGATTTCGATTAAGTGATCCTGGTCGTGGTCGTATAAATGATGGATCGTATAGGCATTATCCCAGTAGATTCTGAAATCCGGAGCAGCCGGTTTTAATC
>OIZR01000502.1_pt1 | contig 29202 bp, 27 predicted proteins | sample 1588591 | NCBI WGS metagenome assembly OIZR01 (sample SAMN03283249) | human gut metagenome | biome: human-associated habitat; material: feces | host: Homo sapiens | place: USA | collected 2013 | reverse complement strand
TGATTGCAAAGGTCATTGTTTACAAACTTGACCGTATCAGCCGTTCCATTCTGGATTTTGCCAATATGATAGAACTGTTCCAGCAGTACGATGTGGAGTTTGTATCCTCTACGGAGAAGTTTGATACCTCCACCCCGATGGGGCGGGCCATGCTGAATATCTGTATCGTGTTCGCCCAGCTTGAACGGGAAACAATACAGAAGCGGGTGGCCGATGCCTACTACTCACGAAGCCTAAAGGGGTTCCGCATGGGCGGCAAAGCTCCCTATGGGTTTCACACAGAGCCAATCAAGATAGATGGTATCAATACAAAGAAGTTAGTGGCAAGTCCTGAAGAAGCGGAACAGGTCAAATTGATGTTTGAGATGTACGCCGAGCCGGGAACTTCCTACGGCGATATTGTCCGGCATTTTGCGGAGCATGGTATTAAAGATTTTTCCCGTCCGGCACTCGCAAGCCTTTTGTGCAATCCCATTTATGTCAAGGCTGACCTTGATATTTATGAGTTTTTCAAAAGTCAGGGGACGGTCATCATCAATGACGCCGCTGACTTTACGGGCACAAATGGGTGCTACTTCTATCGTGGCCGGGGAATGAAAGGCGACACCAAACACAATCTGCAAGGGCATACGCTGGTTATGGCTCCCAGCGAGGGCTTGGTTTCTTCTGAACTGTGGCTGAAATGCCGAAAGAAGATTTTAGCCAACGCCAGTTATCAGGCGGGACGAAAAGCGGTCAATACTTGGTTAGCTGGGAAAATCAAATGTGGCAGGTGCCAGAAAGCGTTAAAAGCCGAGGGCAGTTATGGGCGGTGGTACTTCCGTTGCAGTAAGCGTTCCGATAACAAAAGCTGTGAGGGTGCGAGGACTCTCCGTATTCCCGATACGGAAGCTGTTATCTATGCCGCTATGGTAAAAAAGCTAAAACCGTTCCAGACCATCAAGGGGCGAAAAAATGCTATGAAGTCCAATCCAAAGCTGACCGCCCTGCAAGTAGAACTCGTACAAATCCAGCATGAAATTGAAACGCTCATTGACACGCTGACCGGGGCAAATCCCGTCCTGCTCTCCTATGTGAACAGCAAGATTGAAGAACTGGACGGACGCAAGCAGGAGCTTGTCAAAAAGATAGCGGAGTTGAGTGTGGACACCATCAGCCCGGAACAGGTCAAAGAAATTTCCGGCTATCTGGACACATGGGAAGAAGTGGACTTTGACGATAAGCGGCGGGTGGTGGATTTGATGATTTCCGCAATTTACGCCACAAGCGAAAGTATCAACATCGTTTGGAAAATATGACGGCGCGGTAGTGTAAAATAGTTTGTGTCTTTGGGAAAAAATGGCTCCTTTTTGGTAAGAATTCAGATATGACAATTCTTATCGAAAAGGAGTATTTTTATGCCAGTAGCTAAGGAGCAGATCCGACAGATTATTTCAGAAAACAACATCACCAGTATTGCGGATGTCTATTCTCTTCTCAAGGATAGTTTCAAAGATATCCTCCAGGAACTAATGGAAGCCGAGATGGATGCCACCCTGGGTTACGGTAAAAACCAGAAGGGAGATATCCAGTCCGACAACAAGAGAAATGGACATTCCACCAAAACACTTAAAAGCCAGTATGGTGAATTCCAGATCGATGTCCCCCGTGATCGTAACGGAGAGTTTGAACCGAAGCTGGTTCCAAAATATCAGAGAGATATTTCTGGCATAGAGGAAAAGGTGATTTCTCTGTATGCCCGGGGGATGAGCACACGGGATATCCATGATCAGCTCAAGGATCTCTACGGCGTGGAGCTTTCCGCGGAGATGGTCAGCAAAATCACTGACCGGATTCTTCCTCAGGTTAAGGAATGGCAGACTCGCCCGCTCCATGCAGTCTATCCCTTTGTGTTTATGGACTGCATCCATTATAAAGTGCGGGAGGAGGGGAGGATACTGAGCAGGGCTGCTTATGTGGTACTGGGGGTTACTACCGAAGGCTACAAGGACATCCTGAGCATCACGGTGGGAGCTAATGAGACCAGTAAATTCTGGCTGGGGATGCTCAATGACCTGAAAAACCGCGGATTAAGGGATGTTTTGTTCTTCTGTGTTGATGGCCTTGCCGGTTTTAAGGAGGCGATCAGTGCTGTTTACCCCCAGGCCCAGATTCAGAGGTGTGTAATCCATATGCTCCGGAATTCATTTAAATATGTAAATTACCAGGACTTGAAGAAATTTTCGTCGGATTTTAAGGCAGTCTACAATGCCCCGACTGAGCAGGCAGCCCTTTCAGAACTGGAAGCAATTAAGGGCAAGTGGGGAAAGAAATACCCCTATGCCATCAGCAACTGGGAGAAAAACTGGGAGGATGTAAGTTCTTTTTTTCAGTTTTCAGATGATATCCGGAGAATTATGTATACCACAAATATTATAGAAGGGCTGAACCGCCAGTACCGGAAAGTCACCAAGACCAAAAGTGTATTCCCTAGTGACACGGCGCTGGAAAAACTCCTGTACCTGGCCAGTGAAAATGTAGCAAAGAAATGGACCCAGAGATACCGCAACTGGGACCAGGTTTTGAGCCAGTTGATCCTGCTGTACGGAGAACGGATCACGCAGTATTTATAGAAAAAAGAACAGGCAGGAGCAGCTGCATAGTAATTTCGGCTGCTCCCACCTTATCCTATCGGCATTTACAGTATTGCCAGAAAATTTCCACCTTATTCCAGAGGCCGGGGTGTGGGCAGAGTCTACGAGAAATGGCATATCTGCAAATGTCTTGTTTTCCATGCAGAAAATTTGGTCAAGGTGTATACTCAAAAGAATTCTGGTTATACTAAAAGTAGAAGGAAGATTCGACAACAGAAAATTCCTAAAATCGACAGCAAATTTCTACATATCGAACTCTTATCCAGGGAAGCATGGGCTTCCAAAGACACAAGATTTCTGACACTCTCACTTAATCCAAATTCTCCCCTGTCAGCACAAAATAAAGCTTCTTTTCATCATAGTCCGGGTGCTCCCTCACCGCCCGACAGATTTTCTCGATCGTTTCCGGGCTTTCCAGAAGATCCTCCGCGATCTCCATTTTACTCTGCCCTCGCTTCATCTTCCTCGCAGCTAACCGGATCAGGTTCAAATATTCCCCGCAGCTTACTCCTTCTCTTCTTCCTTCTTCTATTCCTTCCTTTCTCCCATCTTCCACCAGCATCTGTCCTAATAAAGTCATCCTCAACCTCTCCTTTACCTTCTCTAATGTCTCATGATCCAACAGCTTCACCGCCCAGGCATAGAGGACCGCCTCCATCCTCTGGACCGTCTCCTTCTCTAGCTCCGTATTCTTTCCATGCACCAGCGCCATCACCTGGCAGATCCGCTTATACGTGCTGCTCCTTCCTCCCATCACCGGCGTTAAAAGCAGCGGCGCTATATCCTCCTGAGTCAGGATCTCGCCTTTTTCCTGTTTTCTCAGCACCTCTTCAATCTTCTCGTCCCCATCCTCCTGCCTCAGGCAGATGATCTTAACCTCATAGTAACCGTTCGGGCGCACCAGCCTGGAACTCTCGATCCTGGTTTTCGCCGTGCAGACCACCACCGTCTGCACCCGGATTCCGTAAGCTAGTTCCATAAAAGCATCATAGGCCCGGAACCGGACTAAATCCTTCTCCGAAATGCAGTCGCTCTCAAACTCCAGGTGGATCCAGCTCCCGTCCTCCAGGATAAAGTTAAAATCCTCCGACATAGCCCTTATATCCAGCTGAACCTGCTCCGTAGGCCCTGCCAGGCGGATCTCCCCTTCGATTCCCAAGGTCTTTAAAAGCTCCTGGCCAAAGTAGACCGCCGCCGTCTTCATCACCCGGTCCTCCGTCTGAAGATAGGCTTTCTCTTTCTGTCTCTCTTTCTCCAATATAACCTCCTTCCCGGAAGTCTCTCTTCTTTAGCCGGCGGCTCTGCATCGGGGAAAGGGACAGCGAAAATTCATTCTGCTTCTAACCATTATTATACCTGTTTTTCCAGCCGTATACAATCGCGCAGCCGTATAAAAATTGCCCTTCTCTTTCATCTTGGATCTTTGGCCGAATCAATGGCCAGGAAAGGACTTAAGTAAATGTCCTCCAAAGAATATTCCTGCCTAACAGAATATTGGCAGGAGAATTGATCGTAACAGTTCATAACTCCTTAAAAATGCGGAAGAGGGACTTCCTGTCTGCTATTTTCTGATGGCTTCCAGTATACAGGAAAATCCCTCTCAGCGCAAGACCGTTTATTTTTACGCGAAAAAAGGCCCCATAATAAAAGGATCATGCTCTTTACATGATCCTTCAAACATTTTCTCAATAAGCAATATCTTTATACAGCTATCTCATATTTCTCTTTCAAATGATTCAGCATACTGTACTGAATCATTCCTTCCAATTGCATTCTTCCAACTACTATTCCGGGAGCAATTCCCTGAGATCTGGCAAATTGAAATACACTTCTCTCAGAATAATCTCCCTTTCCTTTGAAAGCTTCAAAATCCTCAGCTGCAATCAATGTATCCGCAGACCATTGATCAGCCGCCTTCTCGTCATCTTCAGATGTTCCGTTCGGCCGCCCTACATGGCCGAGCGCAATGTGCGCAAATTCATGGAATAAACTGAACCAAAACTTATCTGCATCCTTTCCTCTTGCAGTAAGCCCAACGACAATCTTATTTCCATCCATAAAGGAAGCTCCCTGAAGGAATGAGCCTTTCAGGTGTGGAAGAAACACCAAAGCTATGCCGCAGTCCGCAAGGCATTTTTTAATCTGCGGACAAAATTCTTTAGGTTTAAGTACCGTCATCTTTCTGATCTCTGACAAGGCAGAAATCAAACCTTTGATATTGACTGGAGCGGTTTGAATGTCGCGAGCCTTAATCTTTGCCTCCTGCGCCCATGCCATTAAAGCCAGATCGCTTTTTTCTGTAATCGCCAAACGTCTGCAGGCAATTCTTGTAATCTGCTCACTCCCGAGAAGTGAAAGTTCAACAACCTCAAAATATTTCCTAAGATTGACCACCTTCGCCTTAACTTCTCTAGTCTCTGGAACCCAGCCAAATTTTGCCATCTCACTGTAAGGAAACTGCTTTGCCAAGTAAGCATCGGCATCCATTGCATTTTCTGCTTCTGCCTTAATAATCTTCTCTCTATAGATTGCCTCGAGATTATTCCAAAATTTAGCTGGAACGCCTAAAACCATCTCCAATCTAACTGCGGTTTCTGGCGTAAGCTGTACATCGCCATTAATGAGTTTGCTGATATGCTTTTCAGACATATTCATCCTGGCCGCAAACTCCTTCTGGCTCATGCCTCTGTCATTCAACTGCTCTTTAATTGTCGCCCCAGGTGGCGTTGCAATATAACTGCGACTTCTCACCATAGCGCTACCTCCTTGACCTTTAATGATAATCTACTATTTCCAAAATATTCGCAATTTGGATTTCATCGCCATTTTTCTCGAATACCAGTCTGTACGGATGAACCAAATCCATCGCGTATTGTCCTCTCCTATTCTGTGTAAGCGGATGGCAACGTCCGATATGGAATTGTACCATTATCTCGACAGTGTCTGCAGCATCGATTTCATCTATACGCTGATGTATTTTATCGGCCATTTCCCGACCGTAGGTTCTCTCCGCAGTTTTGGCATCCGTACAAATCTTTTCGATTTTTCTATTCTTGTACGTAATATCCAAGCCTTCACCTCTCTTTTAATTTACCTTTGAGGTAAATTAATTATAACATAAATACCCTATTTCGTCAAGATATTGATTTACCTCATAAGTAAATCGAAGTAGGCCAAAAGCCGAAAGAAAATGCTTATAGAAATAAGGAGACTGAAACAGCGCCCCTGCCGTTTCAGCCTCCTTATATTTTTTTAAAAACGATCCACTTCCTCCTTAGACGGAATAGAAGGGGCGGCTCCCGCTCTGGTCACGGCGATGGCCGACGCCTTGGACGCCCAGTCTAAGGCTGCCGGGCCCTCCATCCCCTGGCAGAGGCCGCCGATGAAAAACCCGGTAAAGGTATCTCCCGCAGCCGTGGTGTCCACCGCCTTTACCTTATAGCAGGCTTGGGGCAGGATCTTCTCCCCGTCCCAGTACAGGGAGCCCTTGGAGCCAAGGGTCAGGACGATTTTGGCCTGGGGGAAGCGTCCCGCCATCTTTTGCAGCAGTTTCTCCGGAGCAAAAGCGCTCTCTCCCGGACAGATGCTCTCCGCCTCCACCTCGTTTAGCAAAAAGTAGTTAACCTTTTCTAAGGGCAGGGCCTCGATCTTCTCATCCATAGGTGAAGGATTAAGCACAATCTGCATCCCCAGCTCGGCTGCCTTTTCCATGATGTAGCCTACTTCGCTGATCTCATTTTGAAGAATGAGGAAATCACCGGCTTCAAAATGGGCCAGCACCTCATCTGCCATCTCTTTTGTAATCCGCTGGTTGGCGCCCCCAAAAAGCAGGATGCAGTTGCCGCCGTCGGGCTGGCGCTGGATGATGGCGTGGCCGCTCTGGCCCTCCAACCGCTTTACATAATCCGTATTCGCCCCGGCGTCCTCAAGCTGTTTTAAAAGAAAGTCCCCGTCATTCTTCCCCACCGCTCCCGCATGCCATACGGCGGCTCCGCTGCGGCTGGCGGCGATGGACTGATTTAATCCCTTCCCGCCCGGGAAAAGATGAAGCTCCTTCGATGAGAGCGTTTCCCCTCCGCGGACAAAATGGTCTACATCATAGGTGTAGTCGATGTTTAAGGAACCAAAATTCAAAATTTTCATAGCTGCATCCCTTTCTTTATTCCTGCTGTATTCCCCGCATACCGCCTGGCCGGGCAAAAAGATGTACTGTATTGTACAATTACGATACCGTATTGACCGGATTACCGCTTAAAAAGGCCTTTAGATTCTCCACCGCCTGATTCATCAGCCGCCCTCTGGATTCCTTCGCTCCCCAGGCCATATGGGGCGTGATGATCATGTTGGGGGCCTTCAGCAGTGGATTATCCCCCTTTATAGGCTCTGTGGAAACCACATCCGCTGCGGCTCCCGCCACTTTTCCACTGATTAAAGCTTCCGCCAGGTCCTTTTCCACAACCAGATCCCCCCGGGAAGTATTGATAATCAGCACGCCGTCCTTCATCCTGCTGATGGTATCCCGATTGATCACGCCCTTCGTCTCCGGAAGAAGGGGACAATGTAGGGAAATCACATCGGAGGCCGCCAGAAGCTGCTCTAAGGAAACATAGCGGCAGTTTTCATTCTCCAGCTCCGGCCTTTGGAAGCGGTCGTAGGCCAGCACCTTCATGCCCATAGCCCGGGCGATGGCTCCTGTCTTCTGGCCGATGCGGCCAAAGCCGATGAGCCCCAGGGTCTTTCCCGCCAGTTCCATAAGAGGCGTCTTCCAGTAGCAGAAATCCTGGCAATTTTCCCACTCTCCCGCCTTGACGCTCTCATCGTGGAGTCCTACATGGTGGCACAGCTCCAAAAGCAGGGCAAAGGCATACTGAGCCACGGCGTCGGTGCCGTAGGAGGGGATATTGGTCACCACGATTCCCTTTTGGGCCGCCGCCTTTACGTCCACCACATTGTAGCCGGTGGCCAGGACGCCAATGTAGCGAATAGCGGGGCACTGGTCAAGAATTTCTTTTGTGATAGCGGTTTTGTTGGTTAAAATCACCGAGGCATCCCCGATCCGCTCCACAGTCTTTTCCGCCGGGGTCCGGTTATAAACCTGAACCTCCCCCAGGCTTTCAAATCCTTCCCAGGAAAGATCGCCGGGATTTAAGGTGTAGCCGTCCAATACTACGATTTTCATTTGCTCAGCCTCCTGCATAAAAGGTCAAAAAATTGTTCCTTGTCCACCTTGTAGACTACCTGGGTTGTCACAGTCTCATCTGCCTCATAACCGATGCGGGTGTCCGCGATCAGCTGCCCGTCAGCCGCCCCTCCGTTAATATCTATATCGCATCTCTGGCGCTTCAGATCCAGGATAATCTCGGGACAGGCCACACAGGCCACGGCCACTGCGTCATGGATGGCGTCAGATACTCCGTTTCCGGTTCCCATGGCTTTTAGAGCGCGGATCCGGCTTTCCACCAGCTCTCCCGCAAACTGGCCGGCCGGCGTTCCAAGGGATTTTAATGTCTTGGCATCCTCTAAGGTCAGTTCTGCGGAATGGGTAGCGTTTAAGCCTACGATCCGGCATGGAATGCCGCTGTCCAACACAATCTTCGCCGCCTCCGGATCATGGTAGAAGTTGGCCTCCGCGCTGGCGGTGATATTCCCCATGCCAACCGCCCCGCCCATCAGGACGATCTCCTCAATGTTCTCTTTGATCTCCGGGGCCATCCGCAAAGCCATGCCGATATTGGTAGGCGGGCCTACGGGAATCAGGGTCACCTTCTCTTTTGCGTTTCTCAGCGTCTCCACCAAGAAGGTGCAGGCGTGGGGCTCCTGGGCCCTTAAAACAGCCGGAGGCAGATCCAGATAAGCCGGATGGACGGTTACCTCCTGTCCGCCGATATTCGCGCTGATTCCATCCTTGTCCAGGGCGGCATTCCTCTGCCTGGTGAGATACCGGACCATAGGCTGGGGACAGCCTTTATAGACCGGGATATCCCGTTCCATCAAATCCAGCACCCGCAGGGTATTCTCCACACAGTTGTCCACCGGGCGGTTGCCCCAGGTCACCGTAATTCCCAGAATTTCCAGTTCCTCAGACCGGGTAGCCAGCATGATGGCCACCGCATCGTCAGAGCCTGTGTCTACATCTAAAATTACCTTTTTTCGCTTTAACATTAATTATACCTCTTTTCTCTTCCATCTGTCCAGCAAATCTTAGGGCTCCAGACAAAATCTGTGGCCGTCAATCCATTCCATGTAATGTTCAAAAGCGGTTCCGATCTCTTTGTCCACCGGCTCGTATCCCGTATCCTCTTTCAAACGAATGAGGGACATGGGATCGTTATCCCTGGTCTGGTTGACCTCAATATCCGCCTTCTCGTTTTCTCCCGCAAGGCCGTAGGAAAAGTCCGGGAAGCGCTCCTTTAACAGCCTGCACCACTCCAAAAGAGTCCAGCGTGTTCCGCCGCAGAAGGGATAAACCCGGTAATGCAGTTTTTCTGCTTCAAGCAGCGCCAGCGTCTCACCGGCGATATCCGGCCCGCTGACCCAGTCCTGAAGGCATTCCCTGGGTAAAAGGACGGACTGGCCCTTAAGGGCCCTGGCCGTAGCCTGGTAGATCAGACTCATATGGCTGCGCACGCCGGTAGGACGCTCCCAAGGTCCGTACACATCCCCGATGCGGGCCACATAAGCCTCCATCCCATAAAGGTCTGTCAGACGGTTTAGCAGCCTCTCCCCGGTAAACTTTGACAGCTCGTAGAGAGAGTAAGGATCCCCCTTGCTGACCCCTTCCTCCAGCGGCTTGCCCAAAAACGCAGTCCTTCCATAGGCGGAAATAGAGCCCAGGTAGAGGAAGCGGCGGACTCCATGATTTTTCGCCGCCAGAAGGCTGTGCAGCAGCCCCATACAGTTTACCTCCATGATCATGGCAGGATTCGCGGCCTCCGTCTTTTCATCCGGCGTAACCGCCGCCCCATGAATCATGTCCCGAATCTCATAGCGGGATAAAAGTTCCTCCATCCGATTCTGGTCCAGCACATCCCCCAGTTCCAGGCTTAAGGTTCCAGGAAGGGCCTGCAATTCTTCCGTAATCCGCCGGTCCAGCGGCTTTCTGGCATACAGGACTACATTCCAGCCCTCTTTCAGAAGCCGTTCCGCAATATTCAAGCCCACAAAACCGGTTCCCCCGGTCAACAATACATTTTTTTCTCCCATCATTTCCTCCATTTCAAAATTTCCATATTATCTGCGGATTATCAGGGCGGGAATTACTCCCGCGAAGGCCAGCGCCGCGCAGATGTATACCGGCACAAGATAGGTTCCGGCCGCCGCTGCGGTAATCGTCATAAACAGGGAGGCGGCCAGCCCGCCGATTGTTCCCATCGTACTGCAGAACGCACTTGCCATCACCGCCATTTTCCCCGTGACCAGTTCAGAGGGAACCGACCAGAAGGGCCCGCAGATCGAAGCGTTTCCGCCGTATGTCAGAAACAGCACAAGAGCCATCAGCGAAACCGGCGTATGGGGAATTAACAGGAACATCGCTCCTGTAAAAATCGCTCCGATTATCAGCATCGGATAGCGAACGCCATCAAATACCCGGTCAGAGATTATTCCGCCAAGGGGACAGCCCACCATCATTCCAAGAAACGCCAGGCCCGTGATCGAGGCGACCCGGTCGTCCGGCAGAGCGTAATCAAACAAAAGGAGCTGCGGGAACAGAGAGCCCAGTCCCAGCTGCATCCACCCTGTAATAAATATCAGCATGCCCGCCATCCACACCCTCGCAGACCTGAAGAATTCTCCCATGCTGTCCGGCTTTCGCCCTTCCCTTATCTTCATGCGCTTATGCGCTGCCGTCTTTTCCGGCATTGATACCGATTCCGGAAGAATATCATCAACAGAAGCATATCCGGGATATGTCTCGCCAAAATCCTTTACTGTCGCGAAGTAAACAACAGCCAAAACTGCCGCAGGTATTCCGCCCATCACCGCAACCGTCTGCTGCCAGCTCAGCCCAATGCTTACAAGAATCGGGCAGCACACAGAAGCAATCGTGAACATGGAACCTACCATACCGGTAAAAATACCTGTCGCCAGGCCGCGGGAGCGTGCGGGGAACCACCGGCATGTGGCGCTGATCGCGGAACCGCTGATCAAGCCCCCGCCAAAGCCCTGGAGCAGGCAAAGTATAAACGCCCCCTCATAAGCTGCCGCTCCCCAGGGGAACAGCAGGTTGAAAACAGAATTTAAAATAAGTCCCAAAGTGATTGTTCTCCTGGAGCCAAGCTTCGTTCCCAGAGGACCGCCAAACAGAGTGAAAACCGCGAAGCCGATCTTTGTAGCCGTCAGAAGCCAGGTACACTCAGTTACCGTAATATCTAAGTCCTCCATAACCGTTGTCGTCATGGAGGAAATCAGCTGCATGGTCATGAAAAAATGTCCATAGGCCAAAATCCCCATCACTATAACCCACCATCTGGCCGCCGGCGGTTTCTGCAATAAAATTATTTTTTCTCCTTGACAGGAGGGAGAAGCATCCACACTCAAAATATCTTGCCTCCGCCTTCTAAGGGATCAGGGGCTTGCTCCGCTTCATCAGCTTCCCCCTATGGTCTGTCCCCGTAAACTTCCTGTTTTCAATAATAACCGCTCCGCCCGCGATGGTGCAGTCCGCGGCTCCCGTCATCTCCATTCCCTCGTAGGGGCAGAAGTCCGTGGCCATGTGCATGGCGGCGGCTTCCATATGATAATGGACATTGGGGTCAATCACAACCAGATCCCCGTCGCTTCCCGGACGGATGACTCCCTTTCTTGGATAAAGCCCCATAAGCTTGGCCGCATTGGCGGAGGTCAAATCCACGAAGCGCTCCAGAGAAATCCCCCTCTTTACCACTCCTTCGGAGAAAAATACCATCCCCCTTGTCTCAATGGTTGGAAGGCCGTTGGGCACATCCGGGAAGTAATCCTTATGGCGCTCCTTCTGGGCCTTGGAATAATCGGTGTGGTCGCTGTTTACCAGCTGCACATACCCCTTTTCAACCATATCCCAGAGAGCCTCCCGATCCCGGCTGCCCCGGATTGGCGGGCTGCAGATGTAGTTGTATCCGTCCGGCCTGTCGTAAACTGAATCGTCCAGAACCAGGTAATGAGGGCAGACCTCCCCGAAGAGAAGGCCCTTTTCGGCGTGCCGAAACAGCTCCATCGCCTTTCCTGTGGTCATATGGGCCAGAATCACCGGAGCGCCTGTCTCCCGGGCCATGGCGTAAACCCCGTACATGGCCTCCAGCTCCGTAACCGGCGGCCGGGACAGGGCATGAGCCCTGGCATCGGTTCTCCCCTCCCGGATGGCATCGGCAATATTGCGTTCAATCATGTCCGCGGATTCTGCGTGAACCAGGGCGAGGCCTCCCTCCCTGGCAATCATCTTCATCACTTCATAGACTCCCGCCTTTTCCAGCATCAGTGTCCCCCGATATACGGTAAACAGCTTGATGGAGGGAAAGCCGCTTTGCAAAAATCCGTGAATCTCATCCAAAGACCGGGGATCCATGGAGGTGATGCAGGGATGGAAGGAATAATCCAGCACGCTCTCCCCCGCCGCCTCCTTCATCTTCCGCTCCATGGCGGTTTTGGGCGTCTCCCCCTCGTTGAGGAAGGCAAAATCCACAAAAGAGGTAGTTCCGCCGTAAGCCGCGGCGATGGAGCCTGTGTAGTAAGTATCGCCGGACTTTCTCTCCCCAACCCCGGTCTGGATATGGGCATGGCTGTCGATCATCCCCGGGAGAACATATTTCCCCCGGGCATCGATCACCTTCTTCGCCTGCATATCCTGCAAATCTCCCACAGCGGCTATTTTCCCATCAGAAACCGCCACATCGGCCTTCATCCTTCCCCAGGAATTAACCACTGTCCCGTTTTTAATCAGCAAATCCCACATCATATTCACCTCCGCGCCTTAAAGAGCGCTCTTCGCTTTCTGATCCTTCTTTGTCTTGCTCCACATTGCCAGCGCTAAAACCACGATGGTAAACACATAGGGCAGCATTAAGATGAACTGAGAAGGAAGGCCGTATGCCTGAAGCCTTGCTCCCAGGGAATCCATAAATCCGAAGATCAAGGTTCCAACCCACACCAGGATGGGATTCTGGGCTCCAAAGTTCATGGCCGCAACGCCCATGAAGCCTCTGCCGTTTGTCATATTGTCGGCAAACATCTGGGAATAGCCCAGGGACAGATGGGCTCCTGCCAGTCCACCCATGACGCCGGAAATGATCATAACCTGGTATTTCATCATCTTCACATTGATGCCAGCCGTCTCGGCCGCCATGGGAAGCCGTCCAACGCAGCGGACCCGTAAGCCCCATACGGTGCGGAACAGCAAAAACCACATCACAGCCACCATCACGAGGCCGAACACTTCGGTTACGCACCAGTTATTGAACACCTGGTTCAGGAAGGGAATATTGTCAAAAGCGGCGATATGAATCTTGGGGATCGGAACGATCTCAGGGCTGTTGAAGGTTCCGGATGTTCCCAAAAACTGCTTTAAACCAAACTTTGTAATGGCCAGCGCGAACATATTCACCGCGATGCCCACGGCGCAGATATGGGCGTTGTACTTGATATTGGCTACCGCCATAATCATGGCGATTACGATTCCGCTGAAGATGGCGCAGACGATGGCCAACAGCCAGCTGCCGGTCATAAAGCTTGTGAGCACCGCCACAAAGGCTGAGGTCAGCATGATTCCTTCTGTTCCGATATTCAAAATATCCGCCTGCTGGGTAATGGTTGCGCACAAGGCAGCAAATAAAATGGGTGTGGCGGACCGGATCGTCGCGTAAATCAATGTAATATCCAGAATATCACTCATTTTGTATTCCCTCCTTTAACCTGAACCGTCTGCCCCTTATCCGGCTTCGCGGCGGATTTTTTCCGCTTACGGATGGTGAAGAGCGTTTCCATAGTGGCGAAAATGATAAATACTGCGGTGATGGTATCTACGATGGATCTTGGCACGCCCGCGAAACGCTCCATGGACAGGGCGCCTGCCTTTAAGGCCGCCACGAAGAAGGACATAAAGGGCACCAGGCGGATATCGTTCCACACGATCATGGAGGCCAGCATACCATCGTTCGCAATATTGATGGAGAAGTTGTCCAGGAAATATCCGTAAGTTCCCAACACCTCGATGGCTCCTGCGATTCCTCCGAATACGCCGGAGAGCATCATTCCCTGAACCACTACCCGTTTGGCCGGAATACCCATGTACTCCGCGTGGAACATGTTCAGTCCCACGGTATTGAACTTATATCCCAGCGTGGAGCGGGACATAAGCCAGGCGGCTCCGATCACCAGCAGGATGGCGATAAAGATACCGGCGTTTGCCTGGCTGGGAGGCAGGATTTTGGGCAGCATAACCCCTTCGGCAACCTCAGGAGTCTGAGGGATTCCCGTGTGGGCGCTTAATGGGCCGTTGCAGAGGAATGAGGTAATATACTTTGCCACATAGCTAGACAGGATGCCTACGCAGATCTCATTTACATTCCATTTGGTCTTGAGTAAGGCCGGGATGGCGGACCACAGGGCTCCTACCACTGCCGCCGTCAAAAAACAGATGATCAGATGGATCGGCCCCGGAATCCCCTTTATGTAATGGCCCGCCCAGGCGGCGGCGATGGCCCCCAAATACAGATTGCCCTCGATTCCGGCGGCAAAGCAGCCTACCTTGGCGGCAATGGCGAAGCCTACGCCGGTCAAAAGAATGGGCGCGAACTTCTGAAGGGTGGTTCCCAGGTTAATGGTTCCCACAAAAGCGCCCTTAAACAGCTGGACATAGGCTTCGATGGGGTGATAGCCGATTACAAGCATAAACACCGCGCCTACAGCCATTGACAGGAGCAGCGTCAGCAGCAGGCTGACATATCGGTTCATTTTCTTTTCCGCCATCTCTATGATACCTCCTTCTGATCATTTTCCCGGGTCTGTCCCAGCATCAGCATGCCCACATCACCCAAAGCATTGATTTCATCGGAATATACGGTTCCCATAATCCGGCCTTCATACATAACCACTACACGATCCGAAAGGGCCATAATCTCTTCCAGGTCTGCGGATACCAGAAGGATTCCCTTTCCCTTTTTCTTTTCCTGGTTCAAAATCCGGCGGATAGACTCAATGGCTCCGATATCCACTCCTCGGGATGGCTGGGCGGCAATCAGCAGCTTCCCGTCCGCATCCACTTCCCGCGCCACAACGATCTTCTGGGCATTGCCTCCGGAGAGGGACTGGGTAATAACCGTAGGATCTGCGGGGCGGATGTCATATTCCTTAATCAGGCGGTCCGCATATTCCCGGACGGCTTTCTTGTTGCGGACAATTCCATTGGCAAATGGCTTATCCTCAAACTTCCAGGCGATTAGGTTATCTTCCACTGTCATCTGACGGTTCAGGCCCCGCACGTTCCGATCCTCTGGGATATGGGTTAAGCCTGCCAGACGGCACTGCTTGGGCGTCATGTTGGTGATATCTTTCCCGTCCAAAAGGATTTTGCCCTTTTCCACCTTCCGCAGGCCCGCGATGGCTTCGATCAACTCGCTCTGCCCGTTTCCGTCCACACCGGCAATTCCCACGATCTCGCCGGCATGTACCTCGAAGGACACGCCCCTGATCTTGGAAAGTTCCTTCTCGCCGGAAGTGTACACATCCTGAATCTGCAAAACCGGCCCGCCAACCTCCGCATGCTCCTTCTCCGCGTTTAAGAATACCTCCCGGCCTACCATCATCTTGGCCAGCTCCCTGGTATTGGTATCCTTCTTGTCAACGGTGGCAATGTACTTTCCGCTTCTCATTACTGTGATGCGGTCGGAAATCTCCATTACTTCATTTAGCTTATGGGAGATAAATACCACCGATTTTCCATCCTTTTTCAATTCCATCAGAATCTCGAAAAATTTCTCACATTCCTGGGGCGTCAGCACCGCTGTGGGCTCGTCCAGGATCAGCACGTCAGCTCCTCGGTACAGGGTCTTGATGATCTCCACTCTCTGGGCCTCTCCTACGGAAATCTGGTTAATCCGCTTGTTTGGCTGGATGTCCATATGGTAGTCGTCCACATATTTCTGAATCCGTTTCCGTGATTCCTCAAAATCAATGGTCACGCCCTTTTTCGGCTCAAATCCTAAAATCACGTTCTCCAATACCGTCAGGTCGTTTACCAGCATAAATTCCTGGTGAACCATGCCGATTCCCTGGCGGATGGCGATTCCCGGCGTCAGGTTATCCATCTGTTTGCCCCGGATCTTGATTACGCCGCCGTCCGGCTGGTACAGGCCGTAGAGCATCTTCATCATAGTGGACTTGCCCGCGCCATTCTCCCCGATGAGAGAATGGATTTCCCCCTGGCGCAGAGTAAACTGTCCTCCGTCTACGGCATGGACTGCGGGAAAGCTTTTGTCAATATCGGTCATCTCCACAATATAATCCATTGTCTCCATATTCTCCCTCTCCTCTTACAAAAACTGCCCGGCAGAAATCTCCGGGCAGTTTGTCAAGACATATTCCATTCCGGAACGGTTACATTTATTGAGCGATTTCCGGTTTCTCGTATCCTTCATAGGAATTTACTACGATCTCGCCGCTTACAACCTTCTCCTTCAGCTCTTCCACCTTCTCTACGATGTCCTCGGGGAACTGGTCACCCAGGGCCTCCTTCATCACGGCAAAGTCGGTAAGTCCAACGCCGTCATGAGCCAGATCCATATAGGTAGCGGTGCCGCCCTCGAAGGTTCCGTTTACAGCAGACTCAATAATCTGATAGGTACAGGTATCCACATTCTTCTGCATGGAGGTCAGAATGTGTCCGGGATACAGGCTGTCCTGGTTGGTATCAACGCCGATGGCGTATACGCCCCGGTCCGCGCAGGCTTCCATCACTCCCAGGCCGGTGATATTTGCCACGTTCATGATGATATCCGCGCCCTGATCGATCTGAGCATTGGCCAGCTCGCGGCCCTTTAAGGCGTCGGTCATGGAGCTTCCGAAAGACTGTAAAATCTGGATATCGGGATCAATGTACTTTGCACCCTGCTCAAATCCGGCGTAGAAGTCACGCAGTACGGGGATATCCATTCCGCCGACCCAGCCGATGATCTTCTCCTCGTTTACGCCCTCGATCTCCGTCTTGGTAGTGAACATAGCCGCTGCCGCGCCTGCCAGGAAGGAGCCTTCATTCTGGGCAAAGAGGGTGGAAACTACGTTGTCTCCCGCGTTGCTGACGCCATCGATCAGCGCGAACTTGGTGTCCGGATAGTTGGGGCAGTTGCGCTCCATAATATCAAGGAACTGTGTGGAAACACCGATTACCAGATCATACCCGGCGTCGGCCATAGCTACGAAGTTAGCCTCCCAGTCAGCCGCCTCGCCGCTCTCCAGCTCCTGAAGCTCGATCCCAAAATCCTCTACCGCCTTCTCAGCCCCCGCGTGAGCCAGATCGTTAAAGGACTGGTCGCCCAGGAATCCGGAGTAAATCAGAGCCACCTTTAAGGGTTCGCCAGAGGTCTCCGCCGCATTCCCTTCCCCTTCGGAGGCATCCGCAGCCTCGCTTCCTACGGCCTCACTCCCCGCAGCCTCGGAAGAGCCGCCTGCAGTGGTAGTCCCAGTTTCCGATGAGCCGGAGCAGGCTGCCAGGCTGGCTGCCATGGCCGCTGTCAACAGTAACGCCGTAAGTCTCTTTTTCATAAAGTATAACCTCCCTTAAAATAAATTTTATTATGATTATAAATGATCATACAGTTTCAAATTCTCTTCCACAATATCCCAGAAGCGGTCTACATGAAGTTTTACGGCTACCTTAGTATTCTTTACTTTGTCCGTCAGGTTAAAGAAATCGCAGTTGGTGCGCCCATGGCTCTGTCCGCCGCTGATATCGATGTCCGTATGCATGGCCTTCGTCTCGATACAGTCTGGATCGATCAGGTACGCCACCGTAGTGGGATCGTGAAGCGGGCCGCCCTCCCATCCGAATACTTTCTTCTGGGTCATGCAGAAGAACCGCATCAGATCTACAAACAGCTTTCCGCCCTTTGTCTCAATCTTGCTCATCCGGTCTACGATCTCCGGATAGCAGAGAGCCTGCCTGGTCAGGTCAAGGCCCATCATCACGACGGGACGCCCGCAGGAAAATACCACATGAGCCGCCTCAGCATCGGCGTAAATGTTGAACTCAGCGGCAGGGGTTACATTCCCATGCTGGTAAGCCCCGCCCATCAGGACGATCTCATCGATATTCTCCAGAATCTTCGGCTCTCTGCGCATCGCCATGGCGATGTTGCTCAAAGGACCTGTGGGAACCAAGGTCACCGGCTCGCTGGCGTTCATCACGGTTTCAATAATAAAGTCCACCGCGTGGCGTGGATCCAGCTGCTTGGTAAGAGGCGGGAACACCGGGCCGTCCAGGCCGGAATCGCCGTGAACACGTTCCTCCACCGGCGGAGCCTCCCGCACAATAGGGCCAGCCAGGCCCTTGCAGACCGGAACGTCAATATCCAGGTACTGGCACACATTCAGGGCGTTGCGGGTTACCTTCTCCAAGGTCTGGTTTCCATTTACCGTGGTGATGCCCAGCAGCTTGATCTTGGGGTTGCGGGCCGCCAGCATGATGGCTACAATATCGTCATGTCCGGGGTCGCAGTCAATAATAATCTGTCTAATCTTCTCCATAATTAAAGTTTCATCCTCCTGAACAATTCGCTGATAAATATTTTTCTGATAAACTTTGCTAAACGGTACACATCTATGGCCATTCGTGTGATAAAACGTTTATTCTTTGTGTTTTTAATATACCACTTGATAAAACGATTTGTCAATACTTTTTTAAATTTTTTTATGAGAAATATCTAATTCGCTCTATTTTACGCCTGTTCTTTTATGTTTTTTGCCTATTTATTTCTTTTAAAGAAGATTGCGTTTGCAAATTTTTAGGCAATATGGTAAAATTCGTTTATCACGCCATTGCCGGAAGGAGGAATCGACCTTGTCAACAAAGGTTACAATTAAAGACATTGCCAGAAAGGCCGGCTTGTCCCCGGCTACCGTTTCTCTGGTTTTAAACGACCGCCCCTCGCGGATTTCCGAGCAGACCAAGGAACAGATCCGCGCCCTGGCCCAGGAGATGGGCTACCATCCCAATTACGCGGCGGTCAGCCTGAAAACCAGGCGCAGCTATACACTGGGCCTCATCATCCCGGATATCCGCAACGACTACTACGCCAGCTATGCCAAGGGGATGGAGGATGCCTGCCAGAAGCTGGGATACACCATGATCCTCTGCTCCACCAACTCCAACCCGGAGCGGGAACGGCAGTATATTGAAACCCTATCCTCTAAAAATATAGATGGAATCGCCCTGGTAGTAACTCCGTGCTCCGGCGACTCGTCCATGTCCACCTACACCAGCAACCAGGATTTGGTATTCTCATTGAAAATCCCTATGGTTCAGATGGACCTGACCAACTACCGGCCTCCGGCCAACGCGGTGATCTGCAACCACGAAACCGGCGGCTATATGGCCACCCGCCATCTGTTGTCCCTAGGCCACCGCAAGATTCTTTTTATCTCCGGCCCAGCAGGACTTGAAGGATCAGAAAGCCGTCTGGAAGGCTGCAAAAAGGCATTTGCGGACTACTCCCTTCCATGGGATGAGGCCATGGTCTATGAGGGGGACTACTCCTACCGGGCAGGACTTAACGCTGTCGATACATGTATCATACGAAATTTTACCGCCGTTTTCGCTTTCAACGACCTGATGGCCTGCGGCGTGTACAATGGGCTGAACAAATACAACCTTTCTGTTCCCGATGACGTGTCCGTAGTGGGGTACGACGACCACTTTGTATCCAGCATCTTAAGCGTCCCTCTGACCACCGTGCGCCAGCCCATCTACGAGATGGGCAAGGAGAGCGCCCGGATCCTGATCCACGCCTCGGAAGACCCTTCCGCTGAGCCTGTCGTTTCCACCTTTGACCTGCAGCTGATCGTAAGGAAGAGCACCCGGATGATTCAGCCGTCAACCCCAGCCTAAAATCCCAGCTGACCAACGCTACAGCGCGGAGTTTTTCTCCGCGCTGAATTTTTATTATTTGATTAAACGTTTTATCTTGATTTTTTACTCAAACTATTCTATACTACCACCATAGCGCGCTGTATCTGAAATCGCAGCCGTTTTCGATCGGACGGCTGCAAAAGATTTTTACAGTAAGGGGGATTTTACTATGAAATTAGAAGGAAAAACAGCTCTTATTACAGGCGGATCCACCGGCATCGGGCGCGAGATCGTCCGCCTCTTCTCAAAAGAAGGCGCCCAGGTAGGCGTCAACTATCTGAATACAGACGAGGAGGCGTCATCCCTGAAGGCGGAACTGGATAGCGCCCGCCCAGGTCAGGCAGAACTTTTTCAGGCGGATGTGACCAAAGAAGATGAAGTCCAAGAGATGATCCGCAAATTCACGGAGCGCTTCGGCCATCTGGATATCCTGGTCTGCAGCGCCGGCATCAATCATCAGGTGTCCGTGGAGCACATGGAGCCCGCCCAGTGGGACCGCATGATCGCCTGCAACCTGCGCAGCGTTTACCTCTGCTGCCACTACGCCCTTCCCCATATGCTGAGTCAGGGCTTCGGACGGATTATCAACATTACCTCCCAGCTAGGACAGATCGGCGGAGTAGACAGCGCCCACTACAGCGCCGCCAAGGCTGGCATCATCGGTTTCACCAAATCCCTTGCCCGTGAAGTCAGTACCCGGGGCGTCAATGCCAACTGCATCGCCCCCGGCCCCATCAAGACGCCTTTCTTCTATGAGGGATGCACCCCCAAGTGGCAGGCGGACAAGCTGGCCTCCCTTCCCCTGGGCCGTTTCGGCGAACCCTGGGAGGTAGCTCCGGCAGCTCTGTTTCTTGCCTCTGACCCGGATGGAAACCTCTTTACCGGCCAGACCTTGGGGCCCAATTCCGGGGACGTGATGTTATAGGGAGGTTTCTATGTTCTATGCGAAAATGGCGGCCGTTTTTTTCACGATCATCCTGCTGATTCACTTCAAATGGCCATTATGGGGGGCGGTTCTCATCGCCTCCCTGGAAACCGCCCTGTTTTATGGAATCTCCATGCCGGATCTTCTGACGATGGCCGGAACCACCCTCGTCTCCCGCTCCTGTCTGGAGCTGCTTTTCATTACTTACGGCCTGATTCTGCTGCAAAATCTCATGGAGCGCCAGCAGATGCTTTTAAAGGCCAAGGACAGCATCGCCTCCCTTTGCTCCAGCGAGGCTTTAAGCGCGGCGGTAGCTCCCGCCATGGTGGGCCTCCTGCCCGCCCCCGGTTCCGTCCTCATCGCCGGTTCCATGGTGCGGGATAGCTGCGAGGGAAAGCTGGATACGAACCGCATGGCCTTTATCACCACCTATTTCCGCCATATTCCGGAGGCCCTGCTGCCGGTCTACACCAACGTGATTCTCATGTGCGCGGTCAGCCGGGTTCCAGAATGGAAATTCCTGCTGTTTATGCTGCCCTATACGCTATTTAACGCTGTGATTCCCTACTGGATCTACCTGCGCCCGGCGGCATCCAAAATGGAAATCCGCAAATCCGCAGAAGGCCCTCTGGCTCTTCTGGGCCATCTGACTCAGAATATGTGGCCGGTATTCCTGATTATTTTCCTGATTCTGGCGGTACGGATTCCCACAGCCCTGGCTGTTCTGGCGGTGATCCTGCTTTTATTTATTGCCAGCCGTTCCTTTCAGGAGGCTCCTGGGCTATTGAAAAAATCCCTGGACTGGCATATGCTTTTGATGGTGGCCACAATCCTGATTTTCACCGAAATATTAGGACATACGGAGGCTCCGGCCCAGCTTCTGGCGGGGCTGGAAACCCTTCCCATCCCAGCCTTCCTGGTATACGGGCTGATCATGCTCTCAGGCTCCATCCTCAGCAACTTTACCGCTATGATTCCGGTGGTATTTCCGGCGGCCCTGGCGGCGGGGAGCGGAAGCTTATCCATGACAATCCTCCTAGCCAGCGCAGGCCATCTGGCCTCCCAGCTGTGCCCTACCCATATCTGTCTGACCCTCTGCGCGGATCAATTCCGCACCACCATCAACCGGATTTTCCTGCTGACGTTCCCGGTAACCGCGATTATGTTCGTGCTCTCCTGCGGGATTTATGTGGTGATGAGGGGGATGGGATTGTAAGTGAATCTAAAAAGCCCCGCCGGCTGATCTGCTCAGTCTTTGCAGGGCTTTTCTTTAAATTTTTACCACATATTTATGGCGTAACGGCTTTCTCCTCCCCAGAAAAATGAATCCGCTCCGTCCCCGCCGCGATAGCCTCTTCGTAATACCGGCATTTGTAGTTAATCATATCCAGCGTTTTCTTCAGCTCCTCGATCTGAGCCTCCACCGTCCTGCGGCGCTCTAAAAACATTTCGTAACGCTGTTTCAAAGAGTCGTCCCCCTGCTCCAGCCACTTGCTGAACTGGCGGATTTCCCGGATGGACATGCCTGTCTTTTTCAGGCAGTCGATCACACGCAGCATGTCAATATCCTTTTCATGAAAAATCCGATATCCGCTTGCCCTCCGCTCCACGAATGGCAGCAGCCCCTCCTGGTCATAGTAGCGGAGCGTACTGGCAGGCACTCCCATCATATCCGCGGCTTCTTTAATCGTATATTCCTTCACGTCCTTACCTCCCAAAAACCTTGACTTTGAATTTAACTTTAATGTTATAGTATCTTTGCGGAGCCGTCAAGACTGATGGGCCGCGGTTCTAAAATTAGAGGAGGAACTGGGCTGCACCCTGCTCATCCGCTCCCGCAAAGGAATTATTTTTACCCCGGCGGCGGAAACCATCCTTCCCCATATCCGGGCAATCTCCGCCTCCATGCAGAAAATCCACATCGACCTGGCCTCCATCGCCGGGGAAGTGGCCGGTACTTTAAAAATCGGCGTGTCCGTCAACTATGCCCGCTACCGTCTGCCCGATGTATTAAAAAACTATATGGCTCAGTATCCAAAGGTGGATATCCATGTCAACACCCAGCAGAGCACCCGACTTTACCGCAGTCTGAAGGAAAATGAGATTTCCATCGCCCTGGTGCGGGGCAATTTCCAGTGGGACGAGGGGATCGTCACCCTGCGGGAGGAGCCGGTCTGCCTGGTGGTTGCCAATGAACACGCTCATACTCCATTAAACCAGCTGCCTTACATTGGCCGCCACACAGACCAGGCCTTCTTTGATGAGATTGAACGCTGGCGTCAGGAGCGGGGCTGCTATGGAAGCCGCGTGAATCTCTGGATCGACGACATCGGAAGCTGCCTGGCCATGGTATCCCGGGGCATCGGCTGGGCCATCCTTCCCGCTATCTGCTTAGAAGGCTTTGACGGCCTCATCCGCCCCCTGCATTTTCCCGATGGAACCGCCTTCACCCGCACCTCCCATATTCTCTACCGCCATGACTATTTCGAGCTGCCCCAGGTGAAGATGTTTATAAAGGCGGTGCTGGCGGACGAGTATTTTCGGGAGGCGGATTAAGCGTTTTTATGGATGCATATACATTCTAATGAGCCCCGCTTCCCCCTCTTCCTGAACCATACATAAAAATTCCCACCCGTATCGTTCATAGAAATTCGTATGGTCGGTAATCAGGTAAACAGGCGTTATGTTCTTAGATTTCATATCTCTCACAACAATATTAAGCAAGCGCCCCGCAATTCCCTGGCAGCGATATTCTTCCTCCACATATAGGGCGCAGATATTCGGCGTAAGATCTTTTCTGTTATGGAAATCATTGTCAATCACCCCCAGGCCTCCGGCGATCTTGCCGCCATCCAAGCAAAGATACCAGCCGTATTCCGTCTCATGGTTCAAATACGCTTCCATACATTTTAAATATGCTTCCTCCGGGACGCCCCATTTGCTGTGAAACCAGGCGGCCGCCTGTCCTTTTAATTCCGGCATTTCCCTTAAGGTGATATACGTATATTTTCTCATCATTTCCTCCATGGCCTATAAAGCCCCAATCTCCCCGGCAATTTCCTCCAATGTCCTGCGGCTTGTGTCAATCTTGTGGGTGTCCAGCTTCCCATATAGGCCCAGCCGCGAAACCGCCCGGTCAATCACGTCCTCCGTTCTGACACCTGCCGCAATATCCTTTTCCAGCCGCTCTCTTAAGGAGCGCTCATCGCAGATCAAAGAGATTGTTTTCACCTTGCAGCCCGCCGTGTCAATCCCCGCCAAAATCTCATCGATAATCGCCTGCTGGTGCATCACCCAGCAGAAAATCACATGATCATAAGCGGAGCAGCGAAGAAACTAGTTCAGCAGAAAACAGATATTCCGCAGCACCATCTTCTTGGTTTCCTCCGTAACCTGAAAAGGATGCGAATCCCAGCACCAGTCGCCGTCCAAAAATACACTGTTCTCTAATTTTGATTTCAGCCGCTGGCACACGGCAGTCTTTCCAACGCCCATGGGGCCGCCGATCAGGTAAATTGTTTTCACTTGCATACCGCTCCGAAATTTCGTTTTTTTTCACATTATTAGGATAACACAAGAATCTTCTGCCGTAAACCTGCCTTATAGTCAAAAAAGGAAAGCCGCTCACCCAGGCAGCTCCCCCTTCTGAAACTTTCCATTTTTCTGATTACTTCATCTCTTCCAATGTCTCGATCACATAATCCGTAAACTGCTCCGTGCTGGCGTCCTCCAGCATGGTGGTAATTACCACCTTCCTCTCCAACACCGTGCAGACCTCCATCGCCTCCTCCAGCTTTTTCTTCCGGTCCACATAGCCGATATGGCCCAGCATCATGCCCACTGCCCGGATTAAGGAGCTGGGATCGGCGTACTCGCCACGGCCATGGCTCATCAGGTAGGGTGCTGTACCGTGAATGGCCTCAAACATGGCGTAATGATCTCCCAGATTGGAGGAAGAAGCCGTTCCCAGCCCGCCCTGGGCCTCAGCCGCCACGTCGGTGACAATATCGCCGTAAAGGTTGGGCAGGACAATGACCTCGATGCCCTTGTTAAACTCCGGATCCATCATCTTGGCGGCCATGGCGTCCACCAGCCGCTCCTGAATCTCAATCTCCGGGTACTCTTCCCCTATCTTGCGCACCGCCTTGATAAAGTTGCCGTCCACCAGCTTCACGATATTGGCCTTGGTCACAACGGTTACATTTTTCTTGCCGTTCTTTCTGGCAAACTCGAAGGCCGCCCGGGCAATCCGCTCGCTGCCCTGTTTGGTCTGAACCTTAAAGTCCACCGCCAGATCCTCGTTTACCTGGATTCCCTTATTGCCCCAGATGTACTCGCCCTCAATATTCTCGCGGAAAAATGTCCAGTCGATGCCCTTCTCCGGGATTTTGATGGGCCGCACCGCGGCGTACAAATCTAAGGACCGGCGCAGCATGCTGTTGGCGGAAATCAGGTTGGGCCAGGGATCCCCGGCCCTGGACGTCACCATCGGGCCTTTTAAGAGCACGTCGCACTGCTTCACCTGCTCTAAGACGCTGTCCGGCAGGCTTTGCAGGAGGGCCGCCCGGTTTTCAATAGTCATCCCCTCAATATAGCGGATTTCCAGCTTTCCGCTCTCAATCTCCGGCTTCATCAGGGTTTCCAGCACCCGCAGGGCCTGCTTCATGATGATAGGGCCGATGCCATCCCCCGGCATCACCCCCACCACAATTTTCTCCAGCTTGGAAAAATCCTTGGGCGCGCCGCTCTCCTTCATCCGCTCAATCCGCTGAAGCTCTGACAAAATCAGTTCCCCAAACTGCCGTTTCGCATCCTCCAAAAACTCCATGATACATCCTCCTCCATACTGAAATCATGTTTTTATTTCCTGTGTGTGACTTTAGTATAGCGGAAAAATATATATAGGTAAAATATATAATTATCCTTATCCTATATAGGATTTTTGCATTTTTTAATTTTTACCCTTGCGGCTGTTTTCCAACTGCCGTTCCTTTTGCGCGCCAATCGTCGGAAAACTGTTGCGAGATAATTGATACCAGCCAGATAAATGCCCCCTCATTCCTTATGGTTTTAACTGGAACCGGGGATTACGCGTATCGCCGGAAGGGCGGCGTATATGTAGTGCCCATCGGCTGCCTGAAGAATTAATTCTTCTGCCCTTGCCCCATCCGCTCCCGCAGCATCCGCAGAAACTCCCGGCTGCACCGGGGCAGAGTCCCTTCCTTTGGATAGACCGCCACAATCGTCCACGCCCCCTGGAGTTCTTCCTTTAGGGAAAAGCAGCGCAGCCCTCTGGTATCGGAAAACAGGGTCACATAGGACTGTGGCAGCAGCGTCAGCCCCATCTCCGCCGCGGCCAGCCGCTTGGCGGTTTCCATACTTTTGGTGGAACAGCGGATGAGAGGCTTTACCTGAGCCCTGCTTAAAATCTCATCCGCCGTCTGCCGCAGCTTCTGTCCCCGAGCCACCATCACAAAGGACTCATTTTCCAGGGCCTTTAACTCCTTTTTCCCGATCTTCTGTCCCTCGCCCTCAAGCCCCAGACGCTTCTGCCAGCTCTCCGGCACCGCCAGGCAGAAGGGATCTACCTCCAGAGTTTCATAGCACAAATTTTCCTTCTCCTTCTGGAAATGCATGATATTAAAATCCGTCTTTCCTTCCAGCACCATCCGGTCCAGCTCCACGGAATTATTCTCAAAAAAACGCACCTCCACCCCCGGATAGCGGGAGGTGAACTGAGGCAGAATATCCGGCAGCAGGCTGGTTCCCAGGTTGTAGGGAATGCCGAAGGATACCAGGCCCCGGCGCATCTGCTGAAATTCTTCCATATCCCGGCGAAGCCTGCCATAAATCCCCGAAAGCTCCTCCACTTGGTCCAGGAAACGCCTTCCCGCCTCAGTTTCCGCCACCCCATCCCTTTGGCGCGCAAAAATGGGAAATCCGCACTCCTTCTCGATCTTCATCAAAATTTGGCTTAAGGAGGGCTGGGCCACATAGAGAGACTTTGCCGCCCGGGCAATTCCCCGCTCCCTTCGAATGGCAAGAAGATACTCCATCTCCCGCTCTGTCAAGTTCCCTTCTTCTGCCCGGTTCATGGCCGCAAGAAGCCGGAAGGCCTCGTCCGCGTATTCAAAAAACACCTCCCCCTCCCTGGTGGCCGTAAGCCCTAAGGCCCCTCTGCGGAAAAGGGCCGCTCCCAGCTCGCCTTCCAGCTTTTTTAAGGCTCTTGCCAGGGTAGAAGGCTCCCGCCCTAGGGCCCCGGCCGCCCCTGTCAGGCTTCCGGCCGCTCGGATGGCCTGCGCGTATCTGAGCTGACGTTCATCCATGATATTCCCCTCCCATGCGTCTAAAGCCATGTCTGAAATTGCTCCTGAGCCGTGCGGCTCCAATGGCTCACACAATCGAATCATCCAGCAGGAAATCCAAAATTCCAATATTCAAAACGCCTTTTTCATCATACCAACGCTTGCGGATATCATGTCTTACAATAATCTTCGGGAAGGAATCTCCTGTTAAGGAAAAGGGCTTGTTCTCCGTCCGTGCTTTTTCCTCGGTTCCAAGGGCATAGGCAGACTGGATATATGTCTTTTTCCCGCCGGAATGGGCAATAAAGTCAATCTCTCTTGCCACCGGAACAATTCTTCCCCCTGCGTTCTTCTCATTGCTGTAAACAACGCCAATGTCCACCGCGCATTCCCGCACAATCAGCTCATTGAAAATAATATTCTCCATAATATGGGTCATTTCCTGCTGTCTAAAGCCAATCCGTGCATTCCTCAGCCCCATATCCTCGCAATAATATTTATTGGGATAATCAAAATAGTTTTTTCCCTTTACGTCCCAGCGCCTGCACTCTGTAAACAGGAATGCATCCGCCAGATCATCCATATAGCGCTTCACCGTATTGAGAGCCACCGTATTCTCTCCACTGCGCTTCTGCCGCGTGTTAATGGATGCCGCCACTTTTGTGGGATTGGTCAGAGAGCCCACAGAGGAACACAGCAGGTCAAGAATTGCGGACAGTACATCCTCGCGTTTTACCTTTTTCCGTTCCACAATGTCTTTTAGGTATACTTCTGAAAAAAGGGAGGTCAGATAATTCATCTTTGCCGCCTCCGTGGGACGCGACAGAACCAGCGGCATTCCACCGTAAAAGGCATAGTTTTCAAAAGCCTCTTCTTGATCTCCCCCGACTGCGCTGTAAAACTCAGAAAAGCTTAAGGGATGTACCCGGATTTCATCACTGCGCCCCCGAAATTCTGTCAGAATATCGGAGGACAGCATTTTTGAATTACTTCCCGTTACATAAATATCCAGATTTGGAAGAGACCTGAGATCATTTAAGGCATCATAGAACGTAATTTTTTTTCCTTCCGGATTATAAGGATTCTTCACCTCATCCGACATCTGGATCTCATCTACAAAAAGATAAAACCGCTCCGTTCTGCCCTCCACCATCTCCCGTACATGACCTGCCAGCGTCAAAGGGTTGCGAAACCGAATATCTTTTGCCAAATCCAGTTCAAAGGAAAGAATATGTTCTGGCAGAACACCTTGCTCCAGAAGATACTGATAAAACAGGCGGCGAAGCAGATAGGATTTGCCGCATCTGCGAATCCCGGTAATCACCTTCACCTGTCCATCCCACATAAAAGAAATAATTTTATTAAGATACCGCTCTCTCTGAATTTCCATCCCATCACTCCATTGAAAACTTTCATGTATTATCTTGCTACTTTTCAATGAATATTATACCGTCAATTTCTAATAAATGCAAGGATTCCGTTGAAAAGTCGCCTGCAAAATCAAGCAACATTTCAACGGAATCCCGTTACTCCTTATGATCTAATTTTCTGCTGAGCTTCGCCACCAGCCCGCTTAAGGCCAACAGCGCCAGGGCGTTTGGATTTTCATCGGATTTTAAGGCAGTCTACAATGCCCCGACTGAGCAGGCAGCCCTTTCAGAACTGGAAGCAATTAAGGGCAAGTGGGGAAAGAAATACCCCTATGCCATCAGCAACTGGGAGAAAAACTGGGAGGATGTAAGTTCTTTTTTTCAGTTTTCAGATGATATCCGGAGAATTATGTATACCACAAATATTATAGAAGGGCTGAACCGCCAGTACCGGAAAGTCACCAAGACCAAAAGTGTATTCCCTAGTGACACGGCGCTGGAAAAACTCCTGTACCTGGCCAGTGAAAATGTAGCAAAGAAATGGACCCAGAGATACCGCAACTGGGACCAGGTTTTGAGCCAGTTGATCCTGCTGTACGGAGAACGGATCACGCAGTATTTATAGAAAAAAGAACAGGCAGGAGCAGCTGCATAGTAATTTCGGCTGCTCCCACCTTATCCTATCGGCATTTACAGTATTGCCAGAAAATTTCCACCTTATTCCAGAGGCCGGGGTGTGGGCAGAGTCTACGAGAAATGGCATATCTGCAAATGTCTTGTTTTCCATGCAGAAAATTTGGTCAAGGTGTATACTCAAAAGAATTCTGGTTATACTAAAAGTAGAAGGAAGATTCGACAACAGAAAATTCCTAAAATC
>OIZR01000501.1_pt1 | contig 29217 bp, 27 predicted proteins | sample 1588591 | NCBI WGS metagenome assembly OIZR01 (sample SAMN03283249) | human gut metagenome | biome: human-associated habitat; material: feces | host: Homo sapiens | place: USA | collected 2013 | reverse complement strand
TTGGTTATGCAAAGGTTGACAAAGCCGGAATATACAATATACTTATTATGGAAGAAAAACAGACGATCCTTGCAGCAGGGGCAGGTGCCTCCACAAAGATCGTGCTTCCGGAGAAGATCCGTCTGGACAATGGACGGGAGACGAATCTGATCCGCATAGAAAATGTGAAAAATATTACGGAGTATGAAAGCCGTATTGATGAGATGATAGAGAGAAAAGGAGAATGGTTATGGCGCTGAAAAAGAAACCGGTAACCGGAATGAAAGATATGATGCCGGCGGAGATGGAGATCCGCGATTATGTGATCGGACAGATCAAAGAGACATACCGTGCATTTGGGTTCTCATCCATTGAGACTCCATGTGTAGAGCACATTGAAAATCTCTGCAGCAAACAGGGCGGAGACAATGAAAAACTGATCTTCAAGATTTTAAAAAGAGGAGAAAAGCTGAAGATCGAAGAAGCAAAAGAAGAAAAAGATGTTGTGGACGGAGGCCTTCGTTACGATCTGACAGTACCGCTGTCCAGATACTATGCGAACAATGCAAATGAACTGCCGTCTCCGTTTAAAGCACTTCAGATGGGAAATGTCTGGAGAGCGGACAGACCGCAGAGAGGACGTTTCCGTCAGTTTATGCAGTGTGATATCGATATTCTGGGAGAGCCAGGTAATCTGGCAGAGATCGAGCTGATCCTGGCAACGACGACGCTGCTTGGAAAACTGGATTTTAAAAACTTTACGATCCGTATCAATGACAGAAGAATTTTAAAAGCAATGGCAGCATACAGCGGATTTGCAGAGAGTGATTATGAAAATGTATTCATCATCCTGGACAAGATGGACAAGATCGGTCTGGATGGTGTGGCAGCAGAATTAGAGGAAAACGGATATGCAAAAGAGTCTGTGGAAAAATATTTGCAGTTATTCAAAGAGATTACGAATGACGTGGAAGGCGTACGTTACTGTAAAGAAAAACTGGAAGGCTTTCTTGCGGATGACGCGGCGGCTTCGCTCGAGATGATTATTACAAGTGTGGAAAGTGCCAAGGAAGCGGATTTTTGCATGAAATTTGATCCGACACTGGTTCGGGGAATGTCTTACTATACAGGGACGATCTTTGAGATTTCCATGGACGAGTTCGGCGGTTCGGTAGGCGGCGGCGGACGTTATGATGAAATGATCGGAAAATTCACCGGACAGAATACACCTGCAGTCGGATTTTCCATCGGATTTGAACGGATTGTCATGCTGCTTTTAGAACGAGGATATCAGGTACCGACAGCCGCACAGAAGAAAGCATTTCTGATCGACAAGAAGATGCCGAAGGAAGGTATGCTCAAGATCCTAAATCTGGCAAAAGCAGAGCGCGCACTTGGAAAACAGGTGATGATCGTCAACATGAAGAAAAATAAAAAGTTCCAGAAAGAACAGCTGATGGAACAGGGATATACAGAGATTGTAGACTGCTATGCTGACAATGTGGAGCAGTTGTAGAGAAGAAGGGAGAAACAGAGAAATGGCAGAATCAATGCAGGGACTCAAAAGAACACACCGATGCGGGGAACTGTCCAGTGCAAACATTGGAGAGAAAGTAACCGTCATGGGATGGGTACAGAAGAACAGAAATAAAGGCGGAATCGTATTTATGGATCTGCGTGACCGCTCCGGAATCCTTCAGATTGTATTTGAGGGAGAAGAGCAGGCAGAGCTGATGGAAAAAGCTGCAAAATTAAGAAGTGAGTTTGTAGTTGCGGTTGTAGGAGATGTGGAGAAGAGAAGCGGTGCAGTCAATGAAAACCTGGCAACAGGAGAGATTGAAGTGCGTGCTGAAGAACTTCGCATCCTCTCAGAATCCGAGGTACCGCCGTTCCAGGTGGAAGAAAACAGCAAGACAAAGGAAGAACTTCGTCTGAAATATCGTTATCTGGATTTAAGAAGACCGGATCTTCAGAGAAACCTGCGTATGAGAAGTCAGGTCACAACACTGGCACGTCAGTTTTTCGCAGAAGAAGGCTTCCTTGAGATCGAGACTCCGATCCTCGGAAAGACAACACCGGAAGGGGCAAGAGATTATCTGGTGCCTAGCCGTGTACATCCGGGAAGTTTTTACGGACTTCCACAGTCACCACAGCTTTACAAACAGCTTCTGATGTGTTCCGGATGTGACCGCTATATCCAGATCGCAAAATGTTTCCGTGACGAGGACCTTCGTGCAGACAGACAGCCGGAGTTTACCCAGATCGATATGGAGCTTTCCTTTGTAGATGTAGATGACGTGATCGAAGTCAACGAGCGTTTCCTTGCAAAACTGTTCAAGGAAGTTCTGGATGTGGATGTACAGCTTCCGATCCAGAGAATGACATGGCAGGAAGCGATGGACCGCTACGGTTCTGACAAACCGGATACCCGTTTCGGTATGGAACTAGTGAATGTGACAGACGTTGTCAAAGACAGCGAGTTTGTGGTATTCAAAGGCGCCATTGAAAACGGCGGAACTGTCCGTGGTATCAACGCCAAAGGACAGGGGGCAATGCCGCGTAAAAAGATTGACAAGCTGGTGGCATTTGCAAAAGATTTCGGTGCTAAGGGGCTTGCTTATATTGCAATCCAGGAAGATGGTACGGTGAAGTCCTCCTTCTCTAAATTTATGACAGAAGAAGAGATGAACAATCTGATTGCAGCAATGAACGGAGAAGCAGGAGATTTACTGCTCTTTGCGGCAGATAAGAACAAAGTTGTATGGGATGTTCTTGGAAATCTGCGTCTGGAACTGGCGAAACAGATGGAACTTCTGGACAAGAATCAGTACAATTTCTTGTGGGTTACAGAATTCCCGCTGCTTGAGTGGAGCGATGAGCAGAATCGTTATCTGGCAATGCATCACCCATTCACGATGCCGATGGAAGAAGATCTGCAGTATATTGATTCCGAGCCGGGCAGAGTCCGTGCAAAAGCGTACGATATCGTCTTAAATGGAAATGAGATCGGTGGAGGAAGTGTAAGAATCTTCCAGAACGACGTACAGGAGAAGATGTTTGAGGTGCTTGGATTTACAAAAGAGCAGGCATATGAGCAGTTTGGCTTCCTTCTGGATGCATTCAAATACGGAGTACCGCCTCACGCAGGACTGGCATATGGTCTGGACAGAATGGTCATGCTGATGGCAAAAGAAGACAGCATCCGTGATGTGATGGCATTCCCGAAGATCAAAGATGCGTCCTGTCTGATGACACAGGCTCCAAGTATGGCAGACAACAAGCAGTTGGAAGAACTGGGGCTGAAACTGGATATTCAGGAAGAAACAGAAGAATAAAAGAGAAACTTGTCCGAAAAGGGCAGCAGAAAATGAGGGGCTGTGAGTAGATCGCAGCTTCTCTTATTTTACGGAAATAACAGAAATATCGGGAAAAACAGAATTTGAATAAGAAAAAAGGACTGTAAATCTTTCGATTCACAGTCCTATAAGAGCGATAGACGGGGTTCGAACCCGCGACCCCGACCTTGGCAAGGTCGTACTCTACCAGCTGAGCCACTATCGCGTTTGTTTTGTGTTCCCCTCGGAACAATATATACTATACTACAGGAGTTCTGATCTGTCAACAACTTTTTTGAAAAAAATTAATTTTTTTGAAATTTCTAATTGTATGTTCAAATCCTACTGTTTACACTAATCCCTGCCTGTATATTATAATATAAAGAGAATTATTCTCATCGACTTTTTTGCTCTGATGTGTTAAAATCGAAAAGAATCATTCTTCAGTCCAAAAGAGGAGAATGAAATAGAGATCAAAAGGGATAAGGGAGCTAAGGAACAGGAGGAAAAGGTATGATGGCAGCAGCGATAGGAATGATAATTGTAGCATTGGCGCTTATGATTTTTTGTGTTGCGGTAATGTGGAAAGTATTTTGTAAAGCAGGAGAACCCGGATGGGCGTCATTGATCCCGTTTTATAATTTGTATGTAATGACCAGGATAACCTGGGGGAGAGGATGGCTGTTTATTTTTGGATTCCTGCCGCTGGGGAATCTGATATTTGCAATTTTTACAATGATAAAACTGGCAAAAGTATTTGGAAAGAAAGGTGGATTTGCCTGTGGGCTGATTTTCTTAAGTATTGTCTTTCTTCCAATCCTTGCGTTTGGAAAGGCAGAGTATACAGGTCCGGATCCGGAGAAAAGTACAGGAGCGATCATAGCCAGTGCGATCACTGGCGGAATCGGTATAATTCTGTTGGTACTTGAAGTGATAGCAGTTGTCGCACTGGGCCTGTTTGCAGTTTCAGATCTGACAGTACAACAGACACAGGATGCGGTGATTTCACAAGAAGTTCCGGAGGAAACACAGGAAGAACCAGATGTGAAAGAAGAGGAGGACGTTCAGAGAGAATATGAGGGCACTCCGATTGAAGGATATGAGGATTTTGAGACAGTATCCCTGGATGGTTATCAATGGGTTACGGATGTCACATTGTTCAAGGACGGGGAGAATACAGTTACGGAGTCCGCAGCAACTTCCGCAAAAGATGGAATTGAGCTCAAAGCAGGTTTTACACTTCTGGCTGCGGATGAAACGATCGAGCAGAGAATTTCGGCAGAAGTGGAAAATATCCGAAAGACATTGGAAAGTCAGGCGGGAATCTATACGGATTTTACTGCAGGTGAGATGGTAGTAGAAGACGGATTCGTGATGCAGCAGCTGATCTGCAATCAGATCGGGGCAGATGGAGTAGCTTATCCGTGCACTGAGATCATACAGGTTCAGTTGATGGAGGACCGGGAAATTCTGGTGAGCAGTGTATTTTTGAATACTTCTCAGGCAACAGAAAACACAGAGCGATTGTTTACACAGGCCTGTGAATTATATGGTATTGCCTTTCAATAAGGTCAGCTATGGATAGAAGCGGACAGAAGAATGTCCGCTTTACTTTTCGAAAAGATTTTGTTACTCTATAGAAACAGAAGTCTGTAGACGGAGCAAAGAAAAACAGTGGATTCAAAAACAGAGGTGAAGAGTATGGAAAATAAAAAGATCAAAGTGGCATTGCTGGGACTTGGAACAGTTGGAGGCGGAGTGTACAAATTGATCCAGAGGAGATCAGAAAGTATGATACACACAGTCGGCGCCGAGCTGGAAGTGGAAAAGATCCTGGTACACAGTCTGCATAAAAAAAGAGAAGGTGTGGATACAGAGCTTCTCACAACGGACTGGAAATCGATTGTAAACGATCCGGAGATTCAGATTGTGATTGAAGTGATGGGCGGGATCGAACCGGCAAAGTCCATGATCGAGGAAGCACTTGGAGCCGGAAAGCATGTGGTGACAGCGAATAAAGATCTGATGGCAGAACACGGAGGAGAGCTTTTGGACCTTGCGGCGGCACATGGCTGTGATCTGCTGTTTGAGGCATCGGTGGCAGGCGCTATTCCAATCATCCGTCCGCTCAAACAGTGTCTTGCCGGAAATGAGATCTCAGAAGTGATGGGGATCGTGAACGGAACGACAAACTATATTTTAACCAAGATGTTTGAAGAAAATATGGATTTTAAGACTGCACTTGCAAAAGCAACAGAGCTGGGATATGCAGAGGCAGATCCGACAGCGGATGTAGAAGGGCTGGATGCCGGAAGAAAGGCCGCGATCCTTTCCTCCATTGCCTTTCATTCCAGAGTACAGTTTAAAGATGTTTATACAGAAGGAATCACAAAGATCACAGCAGAAGATATTGCCTATGCAAAAGAATTTGACTGTGTGATCAAGCTGCTTGCAGTTGCGCACAATACGGACAAAGGGATTGAAGTGGGAGTGTATCCGGTGCTGCTTGGAAAAGAGCATCCCCTGTCGTCCGTGCGGGATTCGTTCAATGCTGTTTTTGTGCACGGAGATGCTGTGGATGATGCGATGTTTTACGGAAGAGGTGCCGGGGAGATGCCGACGGCAAGTGCTGTTGTCGGTGATGTGATTGATGTTGCCAGAAACCTGCAGTTTGGATGCAACGGAAGAATCAGCTGTACCTGCTATCAGGATTTGCCGGTGAAGCCGTTTGATGAAGTGAAAAATAAATTTTTCCTCAGAATGCAGGTGAAAAACGAACCGGGAGTTCTGGCGAAAGTGGCAAGTGTATTTGGCGGTCACAAGGTAAGTATCCGCAGAGTTGTGCAGAAGCATGTACAGGAAGAAGCGGCTGAACTGGTCATCAGTACAGAAAAAGTGAAAGAGTATCATATCAAGGATGCGCTGAGAGAGCTGCAGAAAATGGACAGCATTTCTGAGATCAGCAGTATGATCAGAGAATATTAGAAGGGGAAGATAAGATTGAGTTACGCAGATAAAGTATTTATAGAGATGTGCAGAGACATTATTGACAACGGAACGAGTACAGAGGGAGAAAAGGTACGCCCGGTATGGGAGGATGGAACCTCTGCGTACACCATCAAAAAATTTGGTGTTGTGAACCGTTATGACCTCTCAAAAGAGTTTCCGGCACTGACTCTGCGAAGGACAGGAATCAAGAGCTGTGTGGATGAGATGCTGTGGATCTGGCAGAAAAAGTCCAACAACATTCATGATTTAAACAGTCACATCTGGGACAGCTGGGCAGATGAGGACGGTTCCATCGGAAAAGCCTACGGCTATCAGATGCAGGTAAAGCATCAGTATAAAGAGGGAATGATGGATCAGGTGGATCGTGTGATCTATGATCTGAAGAACAATCCTTACAGCCGACGGATCATGACGAATATCTATGTGCATCAGGATCTTCATGAGATGAATCTGTATCCATGTGCATACAGCATGACATTTAATGTGACAAAAGAAAAGGACAGCGACAAACTGACATTAAATGGAATCCTGAATCAACGTTCTCAGGATGTACTGGCAGCAAATAACTGGAATGTGTGTCAGTATGCGGTGCTGCTTCATATGCTGGCACAGGTGTGTGATATGAAGGTCGGAGAGTTTGTTCATGTGATCGCAGATGCGCATATTTATGACAGACATATCCCGATGATCGAGGAACTGATCAAAAGAGAACCGCTTCCGGCACCGAAATTCTGGCTGAATCCGGAGGTAAAAGACTTTTATGAATTTACACCGGATGATGTACGGCTGGATGGATATGAGACACATCCTCAGATTAAGAATATTCCAATCGCGGTATAGGAGTTGTGCAAAAAAAGGAGGAAATGAATATGAATGCAATTGTAGCAGCCGATAAGAACTGGGCAATCGGATATAAAAACAAACTGCTGGTCAGCATTCCGGCAGATATGAAGTTTTTCCGTCAGATGACAGGTGGAAAGGTAGTTGTGATGGGAAGAAAGACGCTGGAAAGCTTTCCAAACGGTCTGCCGCTGAAGAACCGCACCAATATTGTGCTGACAGGGAATCCCAATTATCATGTGAAAGATGCGGTGATCGTGCATACAACAGAAGAATTGCTGGAAGAACTGAAAAAATATGATGAGGAAGAAATCTTTGTGATCGGCGGGGAAAGTGTTTACCGTATGATGCTTCCTTATTGCAGCAAAGTATATGTAACAAAGATCGACCATGCATATCAGGCAGATACGTATTTCCCGAATCTGGATCAGCTGGAAGACTGGGAAATGACAGAAGTCAGTGAAGAGCATACTTGTTTTGATCTGGAGTATGTATTTTCGACTTACGAGCGCCGACAGTGAAGGCAGGCATATCATGAAATTTAGAAAAACATACAAGAGAAAACAGGCGGCAGTGCTGCTGAGTGTGTTTCTTTTGGTGACAAGTGTGGCCGGATGTCAGAGAGTGGGGGCTGTGAAAGAGACCGGCGAAGAGAAAGTAAATGTCGTGACAACCATTTTTCCACAGTATGATTTTGTACGTCAGATCGCAGGGGATAATGTAGAAGTATCGATGCTTTTAAAGCCGGGAGAAGAGACACACTCCTATGAGCCGACACCGCAGGACATTCTGAAGATCCAGAATTGTGATCTGTTTATTTATGTGGGCGGTGAGAACGATGAATGGGTGGAGGATATTCTGGACTCCATCGATACAGAGCATATCAGACTGCTTCGCCTGATCGACTGCGTGGATACGGTAAATGAAGAACACGTAGAAGGGATGAAAGAAGAACGTGGTCATGAACATGAAGAAGAGGAAGGGGAAGAGCACGAGCACGGGGAAGAGGCGCACGAAACACATGAGACGCTGACCCCGGATGAACATGTATGGACGTCTCCAAAGAATGCCATTGCAATCGTGGAGCAGATTGCAGATGTTCTGGGCGAGCTGGATCCGGAGCAGACGGCAGTTTATGAAGAGAACGAAAAAGCGTATGTAAGTCTTTTAGAAGAGCTGGATGATGAGTTTCGTGAGGTGGTAAGTTCGGCTAAACGCGATGTGCTGCTTTTTGGAGACCGTTTTCCGTTCCGGTATTTTGCAGATGAATACGGTCTGGAATACTATGCGGCATTCCCGGGCTGCGCATCCGATACGGAGCCAAGTGCGGCAACAATGGCATTTCTGATCAACAAAGCAAAGGAAGAACAGATTCCGGCAATCTTAAAGATGGAGCTGAGTAATGAGAATATTGCAAATGCCATTGCCGAGACGATACATGCGAAAGTGAAGACGTTTTACAGTTGTCATAATTTGACTGCAAAAGAGTTTGCAGACGGGGAGACTTATCTGAGCATGATGAAAAAGAATGTGGAGACATTAAAGGAGGCTTTGAACTGATGGCATTGATACAGTGTGATGAAATTTCAATCGCATATGAGGGACAGACTGTTGTACGAGATCTGTCGTTTCAGATTGAGCAGGGAGATTATCTCTGCATTGTGGGAGAGAATGGTTCCGGAAAAAGTACGCTGGTAAAAAGCCTTCTTGGATTAAAGCCTCCCTTTAAAGGGCAGATTCTGCTGGGAGACGGATTGAAGCAAGACGAGATCGGGTATCTTCCGCAGCAGACGGTCGTGCAGAAAGATTTTCCGGCAAGCGTTTATGAGGTGGTACTTTCCGGCAGACTCAACAGTAGAGGCTGGCGGCCGTTTTACAGCGCAGCGGATAAGAAGGCAGCAAGAGAGAATATGGAGCTTTTAGGAATCCGGGAAATGGAACACCAGTGCTTCCGGGATCTTTCCGGCGGACAGAAACAGAGGGTACTGCTGGCGAGAGCGCTGTGTGCCACAAAGAAGCTCCTGTTGTTAGACGAGCCCGTGACAGGACTGGATCCGCTAGTGACTGCAGAGTTTTACCAGTTGATTGAAAAAATCAATAAGGAGGCTAAAATTGCAGTTGTCATGGTGTCTCATGATATCGAAAGTACGATACAGTATGCAAGTCATATCCTGCATCTGCAGGAGAGCGCCTTGTTTTACGGAACTGCGCAGGAATATCAAAACAGTGCAGTCGGCAAGCGATTTCTGGGAGGTGAGGGAAATGCTTGATACATTTATGGAAATGATGTCCTATCCATTTATGGTGCGGGCGTTTCTGGTGGGTTCCCTGGTGGCATTGTGTTCGGCACTTCTGGGAGTCAGTCTGGTACTGAAACGCTATTCGATGATCGGAGACGGGCTTTCTCATGTTGGATTCGGGGCGCTGGCGATCGCGGCTGCGCTGAACATGGCGCCTTTGGCAGTTGCAATTCCGGTGGTTGTTGTGGCTGCGGTTCTGCTTCTTCGCATCAGCGGCAGCAGCAAGATCAAAGGAGATGCGGCAATCGCACTGATTTCTACGGGAGCACTGGCGATCGGGATTATGGTGATTTCCATGACGACAGGAATGAACACCGATGTTTATAACTATATGTTCGGAAGTATCCTTGCCATGAGCGGTGAGGATGTGCAGTTCAGTATTCTTCTGTCGGTTGCGGTGCTGATTTTATATCTGTTTTTCTATAATAAGATTTTTGCGATCACCTTTGATGAGACTTTCGCCCGGGCAACAGGAGTCCGTGCAAATCTGTATAATACTCTGATTGCGGTGCTGACGGCAGTTACGATCGTGTTGGGAATGCGGATGATGGGAGCACTTCTGATCTCCAGTCTGATCATTTTTCCGGCGCTGACTTCCATGTGGGTGTTTAAGACCTTTAAGGGTGTGATTCTGAATTCAGCGATCCTATCGGTTGTATGCCTGATTCTGGGAGTGACGATTTCCTATGTGTATGCAACACCGGCAGGTGCGAGTGTAGTTGTGGTTAATATGGCAATGCTGGCTATCTACAGTGTGATCGGAGCCCTGAAAAACAGAAACAACGGGAAGTAAATGCGAATTGGATTAAAAAAGATCAAGAAAAGGAAATTGACAAAGATAAAAATACACCGTATAATGAGGATAAATTTCAGCAGCGAAAGCCTCTGAAATTCAGTGTATGAGGAATTTTATTCGCCCTGAGCTTTTTGACAGCTTGGGGCGTTTTGCATAAGGAGGGTGTGAAAGGTGAGGCAGATTTCAGGAAACAAATTATTTGTAAAAGCGTTAAAAGAAGAAGGTGTAGAAGTATTGTTCGGATATCCGGGCGCGTGTACGATCGACATCAGCGATGAGCTGTATAAGCAGAGCGGGATTGATGTGATCCTTCCGAGACACGAGCAGGCACTGGTGCATGAAGCAGATGCGTATGCGAGGACAACGGGGAAAGTCGGCGTCTGTCTGGTGACCAGCGGACCGGGAGCGACCAATCTGGTGACAGGACTTGCGACTGCCAATTATGACAGTGTTCCGCTGGTCTGTTTTACCGGACAGGTGGCGAGACATCTGATCGGAAATGATGCATTTCAGGAAGTGGATATTGTGGGAATCACACGGAGCATCACCAAATACGGTGTGACGGTCACGAAGCGGGAAGATCTTGGACGGATCATCAAGGAGGCATTTTACATCGCAAGAACGGGAAGGCCGGGACCGGTTCTGATCGATCTTCCGAAAGATGTGATGGCGGAGCTTGGCAGTGCACAGTATCCGAAAGAGGTGAATATCAGAGGATATAAGCCGAATACCAGTGTACATATCGGACAGCTGAAAAGAGCGATCAAGATGCTTCACAAGGCAAAACGACCGCTGTTTCTGGCAGGCGGAGGGGTGAATATTGCGCGCGCCAGTGCATTGTTTACAGAAGTGGTGGAAAAAACACAGGTGCCGGTAGTGACAACGATCATGGGGCGAGGCGCCATTGCGACAAATCATCCGCTGTTTATCGGAAATCTGGGGATGCACGGCGCTTATGCAGCCAATATGGCAGTCAGCGGCTGTGATCTGCTGTTTTCCATCGGGACGCGCTTCAATGACCGGATTACGGGAAAGCTGCATGAATTTGCGCCTCATGCACAAATTGTCCATATTGATATCGATACGGCATCGATTTCCAGAAATATTCATGTGGATATTCCAATCGTAGCAGATGCCAAAGAAGCGCTTACGAAGATGACGGAGTATGTGGAAGAGTGCGAGACAAAAAAATGGCTTGCGCAGATCGCGGCATGGAAAGAGGAGCATCCGCTTCGGATGAAACGGCATGCATTGATGAGCCCTCTGGATATTATTGAAGAGATGAACCGTCAGTTTGATGATGCAATCATCACGACAGATGTCGGTCAGCATATGATGCTGGTGTCTCAGTATGCGGAGATTACAGAAAAGAAGCAGCTTGTCATGTCCGGAGGACTGGGGACGATGGGATATGGATTCCCGGCGGCGATCGGAGCACAGATCGGTAATCCGGAGAAACGAGTGATCGCAGTTTCCGGGGATGGCGGTATGCAGATGAATATTCAGGAGTTTGCAACGGCAGTTCTGGAGGAGACACCGGTCATCGCCTGTGTATTTAACAATACATATCTGGGGATGGTGCGTCAGTGGCAGAAGCTGTTTTACGGAAAACGCTATGGGATGACCAATCTGCGCGCAGGAGCGCTTTCGAGACGGACAGATGGAGCTGAATTTCCGGAGTATACGCCGGATTTTGTAAAATTGGCAGAAAGTTATGGGGCAAAAGGAATCCGTGTGACAGAAACAGAAGAGATCGCGGCAGCGTTTGAAGAGGCAAAGAAAAATACAAAAACTCCGACCCTGATTGAATTTATCATTGATCCGGAAGAGATGGTATATCCGATGATCAAGCCGGGCGGAACACTGGAAGATATGATTATGGATTGTTAGGAGGAAGACGGACGATGGCAGATAAAAGTATGAAAAAAAGATGGATTTCTCTGTATGTGGAAAATCAGGTGGGAGTGCTTTCTAAGATTTCCGGTCTGTTTTCCGGAAAATCCTACAATTTGGACAGTCTGACAGTAGGAACCACAGAAGATCCGACGGTATCCCGAATGACGATCGCCACAGTCAGTGATGATGAGACATTTGAGCAGATCAAAAAGCAGCTCAATCGAATGGTAGAAGTGATCAAGGTCATCGATTTTACAGATATTTTTGTGCGGATGAAAGAAATCCTTTATATCAAAGTTCGGAAGTGTACACTGGATCAGAAAGTGGAGCTGCATCAGATCGCAGAGACATTTAAAGGAAAAGTGATCGACTGTGACAGAGACAGCCTGCTTCTGGAATTTGTACAGACCGGGACGAAAAACGACGCAGTGGTGAAGCTGATAAAAGAAGAATTCAAAAGTATTGAAGTCGTCAGAGGCGGAAGTGTCGGGATTGAATCCATCAGTATGATGGAACGATAAAAAAACAGAGCGCACTCTTGATTTTTGAGCGTGAGAGTATTATAATTGCAACAAACAAGTTGCAAATACGTTCGATTGAGGAATGGAGGAGTTTTTGATGGAGAAGAAACAGATCGACTGGGAGAATCTCGGATTTGGTTATGTACAGACTGAACAGAGATATGTTTCCAATTATAAAGACGGAAAATGGGATGATGGTTGTCTGACAGAAGATGCCAATATCACGATCAACGAATGCGCAGGGGTTCTGCAGTATGCACAGACTGTATTTGAAGGAATGAAGGCGTATACGACAGAAGACGGTAAGATCGTGGTATTCAGACCGGATCTCAATGCGGCCCGGATGGCAGATTCTGCGAGACGTTTGGAGATGCCGGTATTTCCGGAAGAACGTTTTCTGGAGGCAGTCAAAGAAGTGGTAAAAGCCAATGCGGCGTATGTGCCTCCGTATGGTTCCGGAGCAACACTTTATATTCGCCCATACATGTTTGGAAGCAATTCGGTCATCGGAGTCAAGCCGGCAGATGAGTATCAGTTCCGGGTGTTTGTGACACCGGTTGGACCGTACTTTAAAGGCGGAGTAAAACCATTGACATTATGCGTATCTGATTTTGACCGTGCGGCGCCGCATGGAACAGGACATATTAAAGCCGGACTGAATTATGCAATGAGTCTTCATGCGATCGTGACAGCACATGCGAACGGCTATGATGAAAACATGTATTTAGATTCGGCAACAAGAACGAAAGTCGAGGAGACAGGCGGGGCAAACTTTATTTTCGTGACAAAAGACAATAAAGTGGTGACACCGCATTCTGATACGATTCTGCCGTCTATCACAAGACGTTCTCTGTTATATGTGGCAGAGCATTATCTTGGTCTGGAAGTGGAAGAGCGGGATGTGTATCTGGATGAAGTGAAAGAGTTTGCAGAGTGCGGACTGTGTGGAACAGCGGCGGTCATCTCTCCGGTCGGAAAGATCGTGGATCACGGAAAAGAGATCTGCTTCCCGAGCGGAATGGAAAAGATGGGTCCGACCATTCAGAAATTGTATGACACACTGACGGGAATCCAGATGGGGCACATTGAGGCGCCGGAAGGATGGATTCAGGTGATTGAATAAGGAAAAAAATATGCGTCTTTTACAGAAAAATCTGTAAGAGGCGCATTTTTTACGATTGTTGTTGACGTATTTGGGAAGAAGTTGCGTGGAAATGTTCAAAGAAAATTCGTCGAAATACTTTGTAATTGGTAAAGCCATGCCGTTCTAAAATGTTCTGTATTGTGTCATTGCTTGTCAATAAATCATGATAGATATAAGAAAGCCGCAGTTCATTTTGGTACTCAAGAAAAGTAGTTCCCATATATTTTTTAAAGAAACGGCAGAAATATCGACTTTCAAGGCAGGCAATGCCAGCAATTTCATCAATGGAAATAGGACGGTTATAGTGTTGGGCAGTATAAGAAAGAACTTGATTTAAGCGATCCAGATCTTTTGTCTTTCGACTTTGATTGTTGTGAAATATCCTGGTACTGAAGTTGTGATAAAGTTGAAATAAAATTTCAAACAAAAGGCTGTTGAAACGAAGAATAAAACCTTCCGGACGGATGTCATCTACAATTTGCATTTGCTTTAACGTGTTTTTAAAAATGTCGAGTTTGGTTTGGATAACGGGGTTTTTGGTTGTTTCTTCCAGGGTAAAGATGAGATCCTGTACATCTGGAATATAAACAGAAATAAAGTCCAAAGGAATCTGAAATACGATCGCTTTATTTGGAGTCGTGCATTTTGTAGAGTGAATTACGGAAGGGTTGATCAAAATACACTGTTCGGCATATATTTTTTTTGTAAAAGATTCAACTGTGACACTCAATTCTCCTTCTAACATATAGATAATCTCAATTGCGGGATGCCAGTGATTTGGAATATAACTTCCAGAATCTGCAGAAGTAAAAAAGCGAACTCCGGTGTTCTGGGCAACCTGTATCATTTCATAAGCATTTTCTTTTTGTTTTTCTCTCATAAAGTCACCTCATGGTTTCATAAAGATCTTCTTATTATTCAGTATAATATAAAAAGTGAAAAAGAACAATAAAAGATAATATCGACCTATATAAAGGAAACGAAAGTACCTAATAAACATAAAAAATATGTGTTAAGATAAGCGTGTAAATAAGAAATATCCAATGCGCATGGGTGAGAAAAGAAAAAGGGAGAGAAAAGATTGATGGAAAGTAAGAGTAAATTAACCCTATCAAAAGTGGTGGAACGTTTTTCCTACGGATGTGGAGATTTTGGATGTAACATTATTTATACAGCAATGTCTGCTTTTTTAATGTTGTACTATACAGATTATGCAGGAGTCAGTGCATTGGCAGTGGGAACAATTATGATGGTATCCCGTGTATTTGATGGCATCAGTGACATTATAATGGGTGTAATCGTTGATCGTACGAAATCTAGATTCGGGAAAGCACGACCGTGGCTATTGAGAATGTGTGTTCCGTTTGCAATTTCTGGAGTGCTGTTATTTTCTGTGCCGTCTACGTGGGCACAGACACCAAAACTGGTTTATGTTTTTATTACTTATAATCTGGTTTCTACAGTGATCTATACAGCAATCAATGTGCCATATTCAGCATTGATTGCATTGATGACACAGGATCCATATGAAAGATCTGTGCTGAGTATTTTCAGAAACTTGCTGGCAACAGCAGGAACTTTGATCATCAATACATGTACACTTCCTATGGTAATATTTTGGAGATAATGCATCGGCCTGGACCAAGGTATTTTGTATATTTGGTGTAGTTGCAGTAGCCGCATTTTTGATCAACTTTTTTGGAACGAAAGAACGGGTAGAACCTGCCGGAAAAAATGAAAAAGCAGAAAATGTCCCATTTTTGATTGGTGTAAAAGCACTGTTTCGTAATAAATATTGGATTATGATGACAGGAATGCTAGCATTATTTTTCCTTATGTTTGCAGTAAATGGAGTAGCGACCGTTTATTATGCAAAAGATATTCTGGGAGATCGGAATCTGGTTGGAACAATCAATGGTGTCTTTAATGTTGTACAGATTGCGAGTATGTTTTTTATTGCTATGTTGGTAAAAAATACGGGAAAAGAAATGTGTTTGCAATCGGTTTGATTTTAGATATTATCGGAATGTTGCTGCTGCATTTTTCAGGAGGAATGTTAGGAGCAGTGATTATATCAAGTGTTATCAGAGGTGTTGGAAATGCCTGCGGAGGAGCAACAATGTGGGCAATGGTGTCGGATACGATTGATTATGGAGAATGGAAGACGGGTGTTCGAACAGAAGGGCTTGTAAACAGTGCCTGTAGTTTTGGTTATAAGATTGGAAATGGAATCGGATCTGCACTGCTTGGGATTATTCTGGAAATTGGAGGTTATGCGGGAGAGGCAGCAATACAGAGCGCATCAGCGCTGGTATCCATTCAAGTTTGTTTTGTTTGGATTCCGATTGCAGTTTATGTAGCGGGATTGATCATTATGAAATTTTATCATCTGGATAAAGAATTTCCGGTTTTGATTGAAGAGCTGAAAAAACGCAGCAACCAGTAAGGGAAAGGAGTGTGTCACAATGAATGTAAAAGGGGTAAATTTGGGAAATTGGTTAGTGTTGGAAAAATGGATGAGTCCAATGCTTTTTGCCGGGACTACAGCGGAGGATGAATATTATCTTCCAAGACAATTGTCAAAAGAGGTATATGAGGCAAGAATTCAAATTCACCGGGCAGAATATATCACAGAACGTGATTTTGTAGCAATTCAGGCAATGGGAATAGACACGGTGAGAATTCCGGTGCCATACTTTATATTTGGTGACAGGGAACCATTTATCGGTTGTGTGACAGAATTGGACAAAGCATTTTGTTGGGCTGAAAAATATGGGCTTCAGATTCTGGTCGATCTTCATACAGCGCCAATGGGGCAGAATGGGTTTGATAACGGGGGGATTTGTGGAGTATGTAAATGGTCACAGTGCTCGGAAGAAGTAGAATTCGTATTGACTGTGCTGGAAAGAATTTGTCAAAGATATGGCAGAAGGTTCTGCACCCAATACGTTGGAATTTTTAAAAGGATTTTATAAAGATGCATATAAGCGGATGCGCAAGTATCTCCCACAAGAAAAATATGTGGTGATTCACGATGCGTTTGAACTGGCTGCCTGGAAAGATTTTATGCAGGAAGAAGCCTATGTTAATGTAGTACTGGATACACATCAGTACTTGATGATGGCAGAGGCAGAACGTAGAAGCATATGTGACGTATATCAAAGAAAAGTTTGAAAAACAAATTGAGGAAATGGAAAAGTATTTTCCGGTTATCTGTGGAGAATGGTGTTTGTTCAATTCTGCTGCCTGTGGACATGACACGAAAGGCGGATAATCGATATTAAATGGAGTGGAAAGTGATGAGAATGATATTTCTTCGAAAGAAAAGAAAGAAATTTATCGAGCAGTAGCAAAAGCCCAGCTTCAGGCGTGGAAAAAAGGAAGCGGATATTTTTATTGGAGCTACAAACTTTTGACAGATACGGTAAATGAGACGGGCTGGAAAGGATGGGATAGCTGGGATTTTGGAAGATGTGTTGATTTTCATTGGTTTCCAGGGATTCCGGTTTATCATTCAAAGGATTTAAAAAATTGGGAATTATATACCCATGTGTTGACGGATGATGAAGAAGTAGATTTGAAGAAGCTGCCGTCAGCGAAGGGAATCTGGGCTCCATGTCTGACTTATTGTGAGTCAGAGGATCTGTTTTATGTGATTTATGGTGTCATGAACTCCATGAATGCAAGATATTTTGATGTAGACAATTTCCTGATCACTGCAAAAGATATCAAAGGACCGTGGAGCAAACCGGTCTATCTGCACTCTTCTGGATTTGACGCATCTATTCTGCATGATGATGACGGAAGAAAATGGATCGTTTCGCTGGAGTGGGAAACACGGGCGAATTATGAAAAGCCTGGATATATTTCTGCGGTAGAGTATGATCCGGTAAACCAGCAAATAAAAGGGAACCCACAGAAGATTTGGACAGGCGGTACAGACAGGGGATGCATCGAAGCACCACATCTGACGAAAAGAGGAGAATATTACTATATCATGTGTGCAGAAGGTGGAACCGGATATTATCACAGTGTGACAATGGGACGGGCAAAATCTGTACTTGGACCTTATGAGAGCGATCCGATGAATCCGATTCTGACATCTTCTCCGGGAGAGTTTTACGAGAGAAAAGACTGGGATCATTTAAAAGAGCGGTATTTTAAGCCGGAATCGTATCTTCAGAAAAGCGGGCATGGAAGTTATGTGGAAACACCTACAGGAGAAACCTGGCTGGTTTATCTTTGTGCCCGTCCATTCCGCCCGGAGTTGCGCTGCACGCTTGGAAGAGAAACTGCGATTCAGAGAATGGAATGGACAACAGATGGGTGGCTTCGTATGAGAGGACAGGAATCGAGGGCTTCTTTAAATAAAGTGAGTATTCTTGCGAGAAAGCTGACAACAGTTTATGCAGATGTTACTACCAAGATGGAATTTCATCCGGAAATTCATCAGCATAGTGCAGGGCTGATTCTTTACTATGACAATATGAATTACATCAATTTGCGAAAGTATTATAGCGAAAGTCTGAATAGTCCTGCGATTTCTATTAACTGGCTGGAAAATGGAGAAAAACATGAACTGGGGGATACAAAAGCTGCAGTGAGCGATGGGGCAGTTTATCTGAAAGTTTCGCTTCGGGGACGAAAGATTCAATTTAGTTGGGGGGTATGATGGAGAACACTATCGAAAAATCGGACAGACCTTTGACCTTTCACACTTTTCAGATGAATATAGTCAGTATGGAGAGTTTACAGGGACGTTTGTAGGAATTACATGTGCAGACCGCATGAAGCATGCACATTACGCAGATTTTGATTTTTTTTCGTATAAGGAGTTGAAAGAACCGGAAGATTGGCAGGAACGAGAAATGGAATTGGAAGAAACTTTTTGATTTTTTGAATTGGTATTGCTGTTTATTCTTAAAAAGTGATAGAATAAAAGAAAATCAAAAGAGGAGGTTTTAAATCATGGCAGAAAACAAATATGCAGGAACACAGACGGAGAAAAACTTAGAGACAGCTTTTGCAGGAGAATCACAGGCAAGAAACAAGTATACATATTTTGCTTCTGTTGCCAAAAAGGAAGGATATGAGCAGATTGCAGATCTGTTTCTGAAGACGGCAAACAATGAGAAAGAACATGCAAAAATGTGGGTTAAAGAACTTCAGGGAATCGGCGATACGGCACAGAATCTGGCAGCGGCAGCAGATGGAGAGAATTACGAGTGGACAGATATGTATGACGGATTTGCAAAAACAGCAGAGGAAGAAGGATTTCCGGAGCTGGCTGCAAGATTTCGTCTGGTAGCAGCGATTGAGAGACATCATGAGGAACGGTATCGTGCACTCTTAAAGAATGTGGAGACGGCAGAAGTATTTGCCAAAAGTGAAGTAAAGGTATGGGAATGCCGCAATTGTGGCCACATTGTAGTCGGAACAAAAGCACCGGAAATTTGTCCGACCTGCAATCACCCGCAGAGCTATTTTGAGGTTCACGCAGAAAACTACTAAAATGAAAAACGTACATCCAGAAGGAGAGTTATCCTTACAGGATGTACGTTTTTTATGCTCTTAAATAGTGCGCATAAATTCCGTTTTTTTCGATCAGTTCTTCGTGAGTCCCCCGCTCTGCGATTCCATTGTCAGCAATGACAAGAATCTCGTCTGCTCCCTGGATCGTGGAGAGTCGGTGTGCGATCGTGATGGTTGTTCTGTTTTTAGCGAGAACTTCCAGACTCTGCTGAATCCAGCGTTCACTTTCGTTGTCCAGTGCGCTGGTGGCCTCATCAAGGATCAGGATCGGCGGATTTTTCAGGAACACGCGGGCAATGGAGATCCGCTGTTTCTGACCGCCGGAAAGACGGGTTCCGCGTTCTCCCACAAAGGTGTCATAGCCATCCGGCAGGCTTTCGATGAAATCGTGAATATTTGCTTTTCTGGCAGCATCGACGATCTCATCCATAGAGGCATTCGGTTTTCCGTAGGCGATATTTTCCTTGATTGTGCCGCAGAATAAATAGACATCCTGCTGTACGATTCCAATCTGGTTTCGCAGGCTCTCTAATGTCAGATCACGGATATCTTTGCCGTCGATCGTAATGCGTCCGCTGCTCACATCATAAAATCTTGGCAGAAGGGAGCAGATTGTAGTTTTTCCGCTTCCTGACGGACCGGCAAGGGCAATGGATTTTCCTGCCGGAATCTGGAAGGAAACGTTGGATAATACCAGGGTATCGTCATCACTGTAGTGGAAGGATACATCCTCGAAGGAAACCAGTCCGCGGACGTCTTTGAGTGGCTTTGCATCCGGGGAATTCTGGATTTCCGGCTCTGTCTCCATCACGGCAAGGAACCGTTTGAATCCGGAGAAACCTTTCTGGATCATTTCCGTAAGCTCCACCAGAATCTGGATCGGGCTGATGAAAATTCCGATATACAGTGCATACATGGCAAGATCTGTCGCCTGCATTTCTCCTTTTGCGATCAGGTAGCCGCCGAATACCAGTGTGACAAGATACATCATTCCCTGGAAAAACAGGTTATAGCCCATAAAACTGCCCATGCATTTGTAGTTGGCATCCTTGGAGAGCAGAAAATTGTGGTTGCTCTTGCGGAATTTTTCTTTTTCCACATCCTCGTTTGCGAAAGACTGAACCACGCGGATTCCGGCAAGTGTGTCCTGCAGACGGGAATTGACATCTCCGATTTTCTTCCGGTTTTCCATAAAGGTAGACTGCATTTGGCGGTTCTGGCTCATAGAAAATGCAAACATGCAAAACACCAGAAACAGAAGTGGAATTGCCAGCTTCCAGTCGATCAGGAAGAGAAAGATGAAAGATCCGATGATCTTGATCACGGAAATAAACAGATTCTCCGGTCCATGATGCGCAAATTCTGCAATATCAAACAAGTCAGAGACAAGTTTGCTCATCATCTGTCCGGAGTTGTTCTGATCATAATAAGAAAAAGAAAGTTTTTCATAGTGGTCAAAAAGCTGCTGACGCATATCCCGTTCCATATAAGCGCCCATCATATGCCCCTGATAGCTGACATAATATTTGCACAGGCTTTGGATCAGGTACATGATCAGAAGACCGGCTGCAATGGGAAGCAGTGCGCTTAAAATAGAGGAACTGCTTTTCGTAAACAAGGTATTGGTACAGGTACGCAGGATCTGAGGATATGCCAGATCGACCAGACTGATGATCGTAGCACAGATCAGATCCAGAAAGAAAACGGCTTTATATGGACCGTAGTAATGGATAAATTTTTTCAGTGTGTGCATAAATGTCCCCTCTTTCTATCTGTATGCTGATGGACCGCTTCGATGTCCATACAAAATTAATAGTATCATAATTAAAAATGAGACACAAGCCGTATCCTGGAAAAAGCAATTGACAGAAAGAAAAAGATATGCTATGCTGTCAAAGCTAAAAAAATAGGTCATGTACAAAGCCATGTGGTTTTTCTGTTTCAGAATAAACAGAAACACATGGCTTTTTTTGAGGAATGGAGGGTATTATGGAAACAAACAAGATGGAGACAAGGGACATTTTTCCGCTTTTGATGAGCATGTCTCTTCCGATGGTATTATCCATGCTGGTACAGTCTCTTTATAACATTATTGACAGTATTTATGTATCGTATCTGGGAACCGGGGCTCTGACGGCAGTGTCACTGGCATTCCCGCTGCAGAATATCGTGCTGTCTGTGGCAGTCGGAATCGGTGTCGGGATTGCTTCAGTCTTATCGATTAGTTTGGGAAAAAAGGATCAGAAACGGGCAAATGAGGCTGCCACAATGGGGATGGCACTTACTCTGATTCACTGTATAATGTTTGTGATCCTGGGCCTTGTGATCACAGAACCATTTATCGGATTATTTACAAAGGAACCCGAGGTGATGAAACAGGCATGTGACTATACGTATATTGTTCTTTGCTTTTCGTTTGGTTCTCTGTTTCAGATCGCGATGGAAAAAATCTATCAGGGCATCGGAGCAATGAAAACGACAATGATACTTCTGGGAGCAGGGGCAATTATTAATATTATCCTGGATCCGATCCTGATTTTTGGTCTTCTTGGATTTCCTGAAATGGGAGTAAAAGGGGCGGCAGTGGCAACTGTGATCGGGCAGATCAGCGCATTTCTTCTATATATTGTTGTTTATCTGCGAAAAAATCCGGGTGTTACGATTCATCCCAAATATCTGCATCTGGATTGGCAGCTGATCCGTCAGATATACTCGGTCGGAATCCCGTCTTCTCTGATGATGACGATGCCGTCTGTTCTGGTGGGCGGATTAAATGGAATCCTGGCTGCATTTTCGGATACGTATGTAGCAGTACTTGGAATTTATTTCAAACTTCAGACATTTATTTATATGCCGGCGAATGGAATTGTACAGGGAATGCGGCCGATCATCGGATATAACTACGGAGCCGGATCAAAGAAACGGGTGCGGGATACGATACGCTACAGTCTGATTTCTGCGGCAGTACTGATGCTGGTGGGAACGGTTGTTTCTCTGGCAATTCCGGACATCATTCTGAGTATGTTTCAGGCAGATGCAGAGCTGATGCATGCAGGAACGGAGGCACTGCGATTGATTTCGCTTGGATTTTTGGTGTCGTCAGTAGGTGTGATTTTTTCCGGTGTGTTTGAAGCGCTGGGACGGGGTGGAGATTCTCTGATCATTTCACTTTTGCGTCAGCTGGTCATTATCCTTCCGCTTGGATATCTTTTGTCACGGATAATGGGAGCGGCGGGAATCTGGATCAGTTTTCCGGTGGCAGAACTGGTTTCAGCCGTGATTGCCTGCCTGTTGTTAAAAAGAATGGAAGGTGGAATATACTTTCCGTTTTATAAAAAAGAGATAATCAACAGAAAATAAGCGGCTTGTTGTTAAAAACGAGTAAAATTTCTGACCAAAATTCATCTTTTTTTGCAATAGCCCAAATGATTCTTTTTATGATACAATACACTACTATGGACAGAGTGTTTATTAAAGGAGGCTGAAGATGAAGCGCGCATTTCAGATTTTAAAAAGGGATATGAGGCGGCTGGCTCACAATCCAGTCGCAATGATCGTTGTGGCCGGCGTCTGTCTGCTCCCATCGCTGTACGCATGGTTTAATATTGCTGCGAATATGGATCCCTATGGAAATACGGGAGCAGTTCAGATCGCGGTGGCGAATCTGGATAAGGGAACAGAAAATGAACTTACCGGTTCGCTCAATGCAGGTGAGGAGATTGTAGATCAGTTGAAGGAGAATCATGATCTGGGCTGGAAGTTTGTCAAAAAAGAAGAGGCTGTAGACGGGGTGAAATCCGGCAAGTATTATGCTGCGATCGTGATTCCGGAAGATTTTAGTGAATCCCTGACCAGTGTACTGATGGGAACGATTGAACAGCCTAAATTTACTTATTATCTGAATGAGAAGAAAAATGCAATCGCACCGAAAATTACGGACAGTGGGGCGACTGCGGTGCAGAGTCAGGTCAATGAGGCATTTGTATCTGCTGCATCAGAAGCAGTTTCAGAAATTTTTAAAGATTCGATTGCAGATGCAGCGGGCAATCTGGATTCGCTGCAGGAAAATGTAGTTTCAGATATTCAGAAGGTATCTGACAATATCGCAAGTTATCAGCAGATACTGTCTGAGTTCCAGGCAACCTTTCAGGACAGTGATGCGCAGATCAAAGAGGTGCAGTCTGCCATGGATCAGGTGAAAAGCGCTGCTTCCTCAGGGGTTGCTGCTCTGGATGCAGGGGCTTTTGCACTTCAGGCAGGAAGAAACAGTGTCTCATCATTTTCTTCTGCACTATCTGGAACGCTGACGGATGGGGAGAATCTTCTATCCGACATCGGGAATTCCGCAGGGGCAGATTTGGGAAGTCTGAATGAAAAGATTCAGTCAGTTAATGGAAAAGTGGACAGTGCCATGTCTTCCATCAACAGTGTGATTCAGCTGAACGAAAAGATCATTGATCTGCTTTCACAGCTGGACAGTGCCATACCGGGCAGTCCGGCATCAGATCTGATCGCACAGCTGCAGGCAGAGAACCAGAGACATCAGGAGCTTTTGAATAGCCTGCAGGCAGGAAATGCGGGAATCGGTAATGCGGCTCAGACGGCAACGGATACGGCACAGCAGATCGGCAGTCTGGTAAAGGAAAATCAGCAGCAGCTTCGTGGAATCAAAGGCAGCTTTGAGCAGAATGTACTTCCAGGGCTGAACACATCTCTGGATTCTTTCGGACAGCTTTCCGGAAAACTCTCCGGTGTGTTAAGCGGAGTGGATCCACTGGTGGATCAGACGAAAGGAATTCTTGACAATCTCAATACGAGCCTGAATGACTCCAAGACGGCACTTGAGAGTACAGGAAATGCGCTTCAGAAAGTACAGGAAAAACTGAATTCAGTAACAGCAGATCTGAATGCGCTCAGAAGTTCTCAGTCCTATCAGGATTTTCTGAATCTGACAGGATTGGATTCGGAAGCAGTTTCGGAGTTTATGTCTGCACCGGTAGCTCTGAAAACAGAGTCCTTTTATCCGGTGAAAAATTATGGAAGCGCCATGACTCCGTTCTATACAAACCTTGCCATCTGGGTAGGGGGGATTGTGTTGATCGCAATTTTCAAACTGGAGTCTGATAAAGATGAAGTCGTGCCGAAGTTTACAGCAGTTCAGTCTTATTTCGGAAGATGGATGCTATATGTGGTGATGGGACTGATACAGTCGCTGATCATCTGTGTGGGAGATCTGCTATTGTTAGGAGTCCAGTGCAAGTCACCTGCGGCATTTATTTTCGCAGGATTGTTCACTTCCTTTGTATATGTGAATATTATTTATGCGCTTTCTATTACATTCAAACACATTGGAAAGGCAGTCAGTGTAATTCTGGTCATCATTCAGATTCCGGGTTCTGCAGGAACCTATCCGATCGAGATGACACCGGCGTTTTTCCAGAAGCTGCATCCGCTGCTTCCTTTTACATACGGAATCAATGCGATGAGAGAAGCGGTAGCAGGAATATATGGATTCCATTATGCAGAGAATCTGTTGTGTCTTGCAGTGTATGTTCCGATTGCGCTTTTGATCGGAGTTGTCGTACGTCCATGGCTTTTGAATCTGAACCATATGTTTGACCAGAAACTGGGAGAGACTGAGCTGATGATCTGTGAGGAGGAAGGTCTGACAAAAGAGAGATTCCGTATGACAGCAGTTGTGAGTGCGCTGGCAGACAAGAAAACATTCCGGGAAGAGATGTACCAGAGGGCAGAACGGTTTGAGAGAAATTATAAGAAACGGATCCGCAGAGGATTTGCGGCGATCTTGATCATTCCGCTGATCTTTTTGATTCTGATGTTCAGTATCAGTTCCAAAATGGTATTTCTGGTGTTGTGGATCACATCGATCATTGTGATCGCGCTTTATCTGATCTGTGTGGAATATCTCCATGAAAGTCTGAAACGGAGATTGAAGGTGAGTCGGATGTCTCAGGAGGAATTGTTAGAGACACTGAGAAAACGGAAAGAACAAGAGGAGGAAGAAGCATGAAGAAGATAGGGCAAGTTTTTCTTTATGATATTTCACATATCAAAAAAAATGTGATCGCAATGATCGTAGTGCTCGGCTTGTGCGTTGTTCCGTCTCTTTATGCATGGTTCAATATTGCTGCAAGCTGGGATCCATATTCCAATACAAATGGTCTGAAGGTGGCGGTTGCAAATACGGATGAAGGGTATGAAGGAGAAATCCTTCCTCTCCAGATTAATATCGGAGATACTGTAATCTCAAGTCTCAGAGAAAATGACCAGCTGGACTGGACGTTTACAGGGAAAAAGGATGCAGTAGAAGGTGTCAAATCGGGAAAATACTATGCCGCGATCGTAATTCCGAAAAGTTTCAGTCAGGATATGATGAGCCTGTTTTCGGAGGAGATGACACATTCCGATATTATATATTATATCAATGAAAAAGAAAATGCCATTGCTCCGAAAGTGACTGACAAGGGAGCAAGTGCCGTACAGCAGCAGATCGATGAGATTTTTGTAAAAACAGCGGCGCAGGTGGGACTGGATCTTCTGGATACAATCTCAGAAGTGACCAGCAGTGACGGCGCACAGGCAGCAGCACAGAATCTGACAGAAAATATCCGGAAGATCGGATCGGATCTGGATTCAACAGCCGGTACGGTGAAGGCATTTTCGAACATGACGGTTTCCATGCAGCAGATGCTGGATGCCACTGCAGATATTTTAAATAAAGCGGGGCAGAATACGGAAACAAATCTGTCACTTCTGAATGAGACTGGAAATTCTGTTGACTCATTAAGAAGCGCAGTGTCGGGAACAACAGAGAGTGTCAATCAGGTACTGGCACAGGGAAGTCAGTGCTATGATGCCATATCCGGACAGATCAACAATGCATTTTCTTCGATATCCACGGATGCGGGAGCAACAGCAGGGGCACTCAACAGCGTGGCATCTGAAGTACAGGTTATGATTGACCGCTATACGGGATTTCGGGACAGTGTGCAGCAGCTTGCAGATTCCTTTCCGCTTGCTTCAGATCTGCTCCAGCCGATCATCGGAAACCTGAATGAATCCATTGCCCATCAGGAAGCGGTAAGGGATAAATTAAATGAAGCGGCGGCAAAGATTACGGAGACTGCAAGTGATGCGGGAAACTATCAGGCACAGCTGGATCAGCTGGTGCAGCAGAGTTCTCAGCAGATTTCGGGGATCCGTTCAGATTATGAAAACAACGTAAAAACACAGATCGATACCATGTTTGGCACACTGGGGGATACCAGCAGTGCGGTGCAGTCCTTGTTCACCAGTATGGACAATGGAGTCGAAGATATGGAAAAACTGGCGAAGGATGCAGGATCCGGTCTGGAGAAGATGAAAACAACACTGGATACATCTGCTTCCCTTTTGACAGAGACGGCAGAAAAGGTAAACCAGGCAGCAGAAAAGCTGGATACGGCAGCACAGGACGGAAATGTGGAGACATTAAAAAATGTGCTTGGAAGCAGCCCGGAAGTAATCAGCAGTTTTGTGTCTGCGCCGGTAAGAATGCAGACAAAAGCCTTGTATCCGGTAGAAAATTATGGATCAGCCATGGCGCCGTTCTATTCTACACTCTCTATCTGGGTAGGCGGGATCATCCTGGTAGCAATGATGAAAGTGACAGCTTCGGAAAATTTAAAAAGAGCGCTTGCGCCATTGAAGCCGCATCAGATTTATCTGGGCAGATACCTGCTGTTCCTCGTGCTGGGACTGATCCAGAGCGGCCTGATCTGTCTGGGAGATCTGTATTTCCTTGGAATCCAGTGTGAGCATCCGTTTTTGTTCCTTCTGGCAGGCTGGGTAAGCAGTGTGGTATATGTGAATATTATTTATACGTTCACGGTATCATTTGGAGATGTAGGAAAAGCAATCTGTGTGGTTCTTCTGGTCATGCAGGTGGCAGGATCAGGCGGTACGTTCCCGATCGAAGTGGCGCCGGAAATCTTCCAGAAGATTTACCCGTTTCTTCCATTTACGCACAGTATGGCAGCTATGCGGGAATGTGTTGCCGGATTCTATCAGTATACGTACTGGGCAGAATTGGGAATCATGTGTCTGTTCCTTCTGGCATCCCTGTTTTTGGGACTGGTGCTTCGAAAACCGGTGATTCGCCTGAACGAATTGTTTATAGAAAAACTGGAAGATACAAAATTAATGTAATATTGTGAAAATGAAGCGGACTCTTCGGAGTCCGTTTTTTGACAGATGGGTGTCAAATAAAAGAATATATGCTATAATGGAGCGAAACAAAAAAGAATCAGGAGAATGTTGTGGAAAAATTTTATTTTGCACCGCTCGAAGGAATCAGCGGATATGTGTATAGAAAGGCTTATGAACACTATTTTGGAGGAATTGACAAATATTTTATTCCGTTTATTAAACCGAATCAGAAAGGAAAGCTCAGTTCCAGGGAAAAGAACGATATCTTACCCATGCACAATCAGGGAATGTGCGCGGTTCCGCAGATTTTGACCAATTCGGCGGAGGATTTTATAAAGACGGCAGAAAGGCTGCAGGAATACGGGTATGAGGAAGTCAATCTGAATCTGGGATGTCCGTCAAAAACCGTGGTGAGCAAAGGAAGAGGGGCCGGATTTCTGGCAGAGCCGGACAGATTGAATGCATTTTTAGAAGAGATTTTTAACGAGACACCGATCCGTATTTCAGTTAAGACGCGGATTGGCAAGGAGAGTCCGGAAGAATGGATCCGGCTTCTGGAAATCTACAATCAGTATCCAATGGAGGAATTGATCATTCACCCGAGGATCCAGACTGATTTCTATAAGAACACTCCGAATCTGGAAATGTTTGAATATGCGGTCAAAAACAGTAAAAATCCACTCTGTTACAATGGGGATATTTGCACGAAAGAGGAATATGAAACGATCTGTAACCGTTTCCCGGAGGTGCCATCTGTGATGATCGGAAGAGGAATTCTGAAAAATCCGGGGCTGATTCGGAAGATCAGACAAGGCATACCGATTGAAAAAGACAGGATCCGGGCATTTCATGATGAACTTTACCGGGAATATCAGGAAGTTCTTTTTGGGGAGAAAACAGTACTCTTCAAGATGAAAGAGCTGTGGTTTTATATGGCGCCGTTGTTCATGCAGTATGAGAAGTATGCCAAGAAAATTAAAAAAGCAGAAAAGTTGAAACTGTATGAAGCAGTTGTGGATGCGCTATTTGAAGAACAGGATTTGGTATAGGAGAAGGAGAGGCGAATGGAAGCAATTTTACAATGGGATGGACAGGCGTTGCTGTTTATTCAGGAGCATATCAGACAGGTGTGGATGGACGGATTCTGGAAGACGATCACACATCTGGGGGATGCAGGATGGTTCTGGATTATCTTGGGAATCGTACTTCTGATTCCGAAAAAGACAAGAAAAGCAGGAATTGCCGCTTTGGCGGCGCTGGCGATCGGAGCATTGATCACAAATGTGGCACTCAAAAACATCATTGCAAGAATCCGCCCGTATGAAGTGGTGGAAGGACTGAAGCTTTTGATCGAGCCGCAGTCAGATTTTTCGTTTCCTTCCGGACATACCTGTGCCTCTATTGGAGCAGCGTTGGCGATGTATCCGTTTTTGGAGAGAAAGTGGGGGATTCCGCTTGTAATTCTGGCAGTGCTGATCTCACTTTCCAGGTTATATGTGGGCGTACATTATCCGACGGATGTGCTCGGTGGAGCTGTTGTAGGGGCGTTTGCTGCATGGGGAGCGGTGAGGGTTGTGAAGCATGGGCTTGTGAGAAAGGCTAAAAAAGCAGAAAAGTAAAATGGAAGATAGAAAGAAGCGCTGTGAGGCAGATGGAA
>OIZR01000493.1_pt1 | contig 29672 bp, 29 predicted proteins | sample 1588591 | NCBI WGS metagenome assembly OIZR01 (sample SAMN03283249) | human gut metagenome | biome: human-associated habitat; material: feces | host: Homo sapiens | place: USA | collected 2013 | reverse complement strand
CGAACTACTTTTATTCCATATTCAAAAAAGAGACAGGACTGACGCCGGCCGCATACAGGAACGCGGGGCAGAGGAATGGGTGAGGATGGGGAATGTGGAGGATGGGGGATCATCGAATATTTCACTCTGTTTTTTTGTTGTATTTACTCTTGTTTAATGTTATAATATTTTTGTATAATTGATTATAGAAGTCAGAGGATAGTCTGATGGTTTCCTTCGGAAATAACCGCAGGAGGACATGTAATATGAATACACTTGAAGTGTTGACATTAGTGCTGGTGATCTTTGCCGCGCTGACTTACATAGAAAATCATCAGAAAAGAAAATAGCTATCCTCTACTGGCATTAGAGGATAGCTGGTAACTATAAATTACTACAGAATCCGAAGCGCAATCATCAGACCAGAATTGTCTTTTGATTACTTCTAAGTAAATTATACACTGGGTACTTGTTTTTTTCAAGTACCCTTTTATATTTTTCTCTATCATATTAAAAAATTAATACTCATCACAGCCAAAATCCATGATAGTAGTCTCCCTCAAAGTATGGTACAATCTGTTACATAGAAAATATATAAATAAAAGGGGATACAGACATGGATATAACAGATTTTCAGCTTATAGAAGAATATATGCTCGAATGCATGCAGGACAGCGCCCATGACAAAGAGCATATTTACAGAGTCCTCTATGTTGCACTGGATATTGCAGAACAGGAACGTCATGTTGACTACGACCTTCTTATAGCCGCCTGCCTGCTGCACGATATCGGACGCCAGGAGCAGTTTGAGAATCCGTCGTTATGCCATGCCGTCGTAGGCGCCGAAAAGGCCCGTACATTTCTTACACCTGTCTGAAAAGCTCAAATAGCACTACAACTAAGGACACGACTTATATGAATGAATATTATTCATTGACTTTTCTACCGTTTACCTCTATACTATTATTTAACAGGCGAAACGGCTTATACAACAGTCATACAATAAAACAATTATCAGAACAGGAGGTGAACGCATGCGAATTACAAAGGATCCCGAAGAACGCCGACAGGAAATCATAGAGACTGCCATGCATTTATTCTATGAAAAAGGCTATGAAAAAACATCGATTGGAGATATTGCGAAGGCAATCGGAGTGGCACAGGGATTATGCTACCGTTACTTTCCTTCAAAAGAGGCTCTCTTTGACAGCACAGTAGATCAATATGCTCAGATCTTGGCCGACCGACTTTCATTACCGGCCGAAAAGGAAGTTTCCCTCAGACAGATCCTTGAGAATATGCCGGTCGATGTAGAGACCGACGATACTGATTTTTACAAAGTATTCCATAAAGCCGATAATAAAAAATTTCACGATCAGCTTTCTATGAAAGTTTGTGAAAAGCTGCTCCCCACTGTTACAAAACTCCTTGAACGCGCGCAGAGTAATGGTGAGATCACCCTGGATGATGTGCCCACCGCTGCTGCATTCTGTGTCTATGGACAGCTTGGCATTCTTTTAAATGCGGATTACAGCCCCGAGGAGAAGGCAAAACGAATCCACTCCTTTCTCATTTTTGCCTTAAGACTTTGACTCATCCCCTGCCTAACCGCAGGGGCATTACTTGGCTCCGTAATTGAATGATATTCATTCATAAATCTGTCAAACATACATTAACAACGAATTCTATCATAAAGGAGAATTAATTATGCATGAAGAAAAGCAAACAGAATCACTTCACGTAATCTGTCAAACCAGGAACTTGACAAAAAATTATAAAGATGGAGCGGCCTTAAAGGAAGTAAATCTAACCGTACATAAAGGCGACATATTCGGATTGATTGGTGAAAATGGGGCTGGTAAAACTACACTGATCAAACTCCTTGCAGGACTGATCCCCCCGACAAGCGGTACAATTCAATTACTTGGGGCAAACACTCCGGAAGAAAGAAACCGGATACAGGCAGACATCGGATATATGATTGAAATGCCCGCAGTTTATGGCGACATGACAGCGGAACAAAATCTGGAGGTCCGGCGGATGCAGAAAGGAATCAGAGATCGACAAAGCACGGCCGAAGCCCTCACCCTGGTCAATCTGCAGAATAATCAGAAAAAAGTGAGAAATTACTCTTTAGGTATGAAACAGCGCCTTGCTCTGGCATTAGCACTCCTGGGACAGCCGCAGCTTCTGATTCTCGATGAACCGGTCAACGGATTGGATCCACAGGCATTGCTGCATTGAGAGAGCTTCTCGTTAAACTGAACACAGAAAAGAAGGTAACAATCATCATCTCCAGCCATATCTTAGGCGAACTGCATAAACTGGCAACCTGTTACGGCTTTCTTCATGCGGGAACTTTGATCGAACAAATTACAGCCGAAGAATTAGACGCGAAAACGAAGGATATTGAAACGTATTTTACCGATATGGTAGGAGGTGGATTCATTGGTTAATCTTTTACAAGCGGAACTTTACAAAATAACGCATACGAAAGTAATGGCAATATGCCTGGTCTTCACAGCCGGGATCGAATTTGTAAATAGTTTTCTTCACGGCGGCAATCAAATCGATACGATGACCTTACTGATTGAAATCATTGGTCTGATAAGCTGTGCACTGTTTTCCGGACTTTCTGTCGGCACTGATTTCAGCGGCAGGACGATCATTCATACCGTCACTTCCGGGAAAAGCCGGAGCTGTGTATGGGTCAGTAAGTATCTCTCATTTTTTATGGCCTGTATTGTCCTACTGTCCGTCAATTCCCTTGCGGCAAATGCCGGTTTCCTGCTGTTTCATAGAACGGGCCTTGTATTTTCCTTAACCGGGCTGACGGCCGTTGTGCTCTATACCTTTGCTGGCATCGTATACGACCTCTGTCTGGCAAGTCTCTTCTTTATTATCACGATGCAGATCAAAGAAAGCGGCATTTCGATTGCAGTCTCCACTTTGTTCGTCGCGGTTATGATATCCAATTCCAATGTATTGTGGGTAGACCGGATGTTTCCGTTTCTTAATGCCCAGACGGTTATGGATGGTATTCCATTTTGTAATTTCCTGGCACTGCTTCCTGTTCCTGTGGTTGTTCTGTGTGCCGGTATACAGTTCTTTAAACGGAGGGATCTGTAAGTGTAGTGAATTGCTCCATAGAGATGTAACGAGAGAAAAGGGGGTATCGGTTAATACCGACTTTCCCCCCCTAACATGACGGGAAGGGACAATCCCAGAGAATACGAGCCTTTTCTAAGGCAAAATTCTCTACGGGACTGTCTCTTCCTTTTTCTCGCTCCTATTTCAGGCGCAAAACCCCCTTGTTTGGGTTTTATGGAGTGCTCTATCTGCTAAGCGGTTTTCTGCTCCTTTTTCCCTTCATATTTTTCGATTTCATGGTGTAAAAATCGGTGGTATTTCATCATATTCCTGCCTATCGCATACAACATGAACTCTTTATATATTTTTACCTCTGATCGGTAGTTAAAACGCCGGAAGTTTTCATTCTCCTTGATATCTCCAAAGTGTCCCTCTGTCTGGATCGAACGGATCTGACGTTTCAGGAACCATTCTTCACTCTGGATATTTGTATTGGACTCTTCACGCAGTTCTTCCCATCTTTCATTAATCTTCATGACTTTATTGCGGTCCGGGTTCTTTTCTGCATTGTATTTATAAAGACATTTCGATTTATGCTCACAGCCGCTGCAGTCCGCACAGCCATATACCTCCACGGTCTGGGTGTAGCCATCCTGTTCTTTGCTCTCCGTCCGGATATGCCGCAGTTCCCTTCCATCATGGCAGATGTAATAATGCTCATCTTCAAAGATGGCATATGTCATGGTGTAATACTTCCCGATGTTTTCTTTGTATGCCCGTGTCTTCCGCTTCTCATGTTCCTGAAGCTTGATATAACTCCGGATTTCGTTCTCTTTCAGATACAGCAGGTTCTTTTCACTGCAGTAACCGCTGTCAGCAGTCACTGCCTCCAACGTATTTCCAAACGTTTTCCTGTGCTTTTCCAAAACAGTGATCAGCGTATGATAGTCTGTCCGGTCATTGCTTATATATCCGTGGACGATAAAGTAATTTTCCACCGCAATCTGGACATTGTATGCCGGTTTTAACTGCCCGTTCAGCATATGGTCTTCTTTCATCCGCATGAAGGTTGCTTCCATGTCTGTTTTGGAATAGCTATTGCGGCCTTTCCCCATGATCTCAAAGCATTCCTTATACTCCATCAGACGGGTCCCGCATTCTTCCAGTTCCTCATAAAGCTTCTGGATCTCCGGTTTATGTTTCCCTTTCCCATAAACGAATCCGATGTCTTCTCCCTGTGCAATCTGCATCAGGTTCTTCTGCAGTTTCCGGATCTCAAGCGGAGAACAGTGATCGATCTCAATGATGGTGTTATTGGAGATCTTCTTATGTTTTGTCAGTTTCCGTTTCCTGTTTTCTTCAATGATTTTACAGACTTTGTCCATTCCTTCGATCACAAACATCCGGGCATTTCCGAGATCGTATTTGGGGCCATATCCGTTTTCAAGCAGAAATGTATTATACTTTGTGTAAAGAGCATCTATCGTGTCCAGCAGACCGGCAAGATGATAATTGAGACTGCCCCGCCAAACGAACGTATATCTGTTCGCGTTTGCTTCGATCTTTGTTCCATCGATGTAAAGCTCTTTCAGCGAGATAAGGCCTTCCTTTTCCAGACGGCGCATGAACTGGTAATTCAGTTCATCCAGGACTTCACCCGTTAGTTTTTTTCCTTTAAAATCATAAAAAACATCTCTCTGGGGCTTCTGCCCTTTGGTCAGCCAGATGAAGGCGAGATCTCTCTGGCATAAGTCTACCATACGGTCAACAGCCCTGACCCCGCACATGTTTGCATAGGTAACAACAGCATACAGCATGATTGGGTTAAACCCGGTTCTTCCCTTATCTGAATAACAGGCCAGCAGGCCTGAAAAATCTAATTCCTCCATCACGTTTTTCAGGGTATAGACTGGATCGTCATCGGGTAGTCCCAATTTAAAGAAACTGAAGTTAATTTTCTGTTGCCCAATTTCAAAAAAGTCATTATAATAATCTTGTTTTAGCATAGTTCCATTATAACATGGAACAGAGAGAAAGATGGTTGTCGTTAGCCATCTTTTTTTCTTTTTAGTGGATAAATTTCAGGGGCAGTAGTCGGGGAGGATACGGAGACTGCGGATGAGGCTGCTATCTCGCTTATATCCGCCACTTTAACAGCATTCCGGAATCTATAAACAGGAGGCATAGGACAGCGGTCAGGTCCTATGCCTCCTATTCTCTTACCGCAGCTATAAAATTATCTATAATGTTCTCCAGATGCCGGTATTGGGCGGAGGATAATTGAGATAATTGTTGGGTAAGGCGGGAATAATCGTCTAGAGTGACGATACCGCGCAGCAGGTAATCGGTACTGATATTTAGAGCGGTACAGATTTTGATAATATTTTCCGGGCGCAGGGCTTTTTTGCCAAGCTCTGCAGACGATATTGTCTGTGGGGTGATATTTGCCTGCTCCGCGAGTTCTTCCTGCGTCAGTCGCAGCTGTTTGCGCCAGTCCAGTATCCGTTTTCCAATTTGAAGTAACAAGTCATCCATTTTATCGCCTCCTATGCTATGGTAAAATTTTATCCACTATGGCATAGATTATTAAGCGATTATGGTTGTATTTTATCAGCTATAGCATTTATAATGGAAAGAAAATAAATTTTGGAGGGGAATTTATATGTCGAAATCATGTGCAATAACAGGCGATAAACCAACCAGATTTAAGTTTGGATATAAAGAAAACTATTCCTTATGTAAAAAAATTAAACGCGTAATGCTAGAGCAGATTAAAGCGCTTTACGAAACCGGCGTGACACGTTTTTATATAGGGGGATCTCTGGGGGTTGATATATGGGCCGGAGAGATGATTCTTAGGCTCAAAGAACAGCCAGGATATGAGGCAATAGAATTGGTGGTTGTGATACCATATCGCGGACATACTTTAAACTGGGATGACCGAAGCCAGAAACGTCTGAATTTTTTAATAAATCATTGTGAAGAGTATCTGGTCATTGGGGATACGAATTGCCAAGAGAATTATTTGAAGAGAAATTATTATATGGTGAATCAAACAGATTGTGTGCTAGCTTATAATATTTATTAATCCCGATACAGCAGTGGTATATTGAAAATTTCTGTTCAACAATCAGTCCAACAGGAATGAGGGATAAATTCGTTTGTTGTATGATATGGGTAAAGGAATTATAATGTAGAGGCAAGTATTATTTTGGAGTTTTGTGTTTTCGGACATTATTTGTGCTTTAGGGGAAGTAGAGGTCTGGCTGCTTTTCAGGATTTTTATTCAAAAAAGTAGGAAACAAACAGCAAGGTAATTCAAAAATAATGAGGAAATATTATCATGAGTAAAATATTATTAGTGGAAGACAATCAAAATGCAGTTAGAAAGATTGTGGAATATATCAGTAAAATATCTGATGAACTCGAAGTGGTTTCTTTTTCTGAAGCCGGAGAAGCCCTGCAGTATGCAAAAGAGAACGAAATTTCTCTTTTTATCTTTGATATTCAGTTGGAGGATTACAAGGGAACCCATTTGGCAAAGCAGATCCGGGAACTGCCGGAATATAAATATACGCCCGTGATATTTGAGACGGCGCTGGCCGGAGAGGAGCTTACGGCCTACCGCGATATCAAGTGTTACAGCTTTCTTATAAAGCCCTTTGGTGAGGAAGAATTTACAGCGGCCTTTCGTGACGCCATGGGGCTGTCAGAGCAGATAAACCGGCAGGATAAGACCATACAAATTGAGCAAAAACAGTTTATTCTGGAGTACACGGTGGCGGATATCGCATATATCGAAGCCTTTGGCAAGAAGCTGGTGATTCACACCAATAGCCGCATGTCAGGCAGGAAAGAAGATACCATTTCCGGATATACGTTGGCCGGAATGCTGGAACTGCTGAAAGGGGCCTCTTTCGTCCAGTGCCATAAGAGCTATCTTGTGAATACCGCTCACATTGACAGAATTGATAAGACTGAGCGGAATATTTTCTTAAAGGGGTTCGCGGCAGCCGTTCCCATCGGAAATAAATATCAGTCCGCGCTGTGGGGGAAAACATGAATTTTATGTTCGAGTTCGTACAATCATGCTTCGATGCCGGAGCGCTGGCCATATGCTGTGAAGCTATTTTCCAAAAGAGAACAGAGGTAAAAGCAAAAGACCTTCTGCTCTTTCCTGTATTGCTTCTTTTGTGCATGGTGCCGCGGGTGAATTATATTGCAAATGACGGCACAATTACGACGATTTCAGTGCATGGGACGGAAATTGTACCGGCGGGCAGTATCGCCGGCTTGCTGTTTCTGATATTTTCCGTACTCCTTCTCAACAGTATTTTTTTTAGATGGGAAAGCAACGGAGACGTCCTTAGCGGGACCATGGCAGTATTTTCTCTCTATCTGTTTGCCCGCTGTATCAGTGTTATTTTACTGGCTGTGATTGGAGCTTCGGAAGCCTGGCTGCTGCCTGGAAGCCGTGTTTTAACTTTGATTCTGATTCTCCTGTTACTTGGCACCCCATTTTACGGCCAGATTCAGCAGCTGCTGCAAACGGGAGGATTTACAGTCTTTTTCATATTATCAGATATTACAGTTTTATTGGTGGCTGCGCTAACGGCTCTTTCATTTCAGGTGGAGCTGTTTCTTTCTCATATGTGGCTGATTATGGTGCTGCTGCTTGCGCTTCTGCTGTTGGACAGTGTTCTTTTGTTTTTGCATCGGCGCAAATTGCAGGAACAGAAACGAATCCATATGATTGAGCAGTATGTGCCGATTGTGGAGGAACTGATCTCGCAGGTGAGGGCGAGGCAGCATGAGTTTCAAAACCGCCTGCTGGCTATTGAGGCTGCCGTGGCTTCGGCCGGCTCATTGGAGGAGGCCCAGAGAGAGGTGGCGGCCCTGACAGGCGGAATCGCCATCAGCTCCAATGACCGCGAATTACTCGCCTGTGACAGCAAGATCATCGCCGGAATGTTATTTGAAAAAATAAAACAGGCGGAAGCGGCAGAGATCCAGGTAGAATTACAGCTGCATGGTCTTTTTAAGAAAAGTGCAGTGCCGGAGACAGAATGGATTGAAATAATTGGGATTTTACTGGATAACGCCATCGAAGCTTCCCCAAACGGAAGCAGGATTACTATTACAAGCAGGAAGAACGGGGCGTATTTAGAACTGTTTGTTTCCAATCCGGCCCCGGCTATGTCGAACACGGAATTCATGGCTCTGTTCCGAAAGGGCTTTACAACAAAGAGCAGCCGGGATGGGCGCGGCTTTGGTTTATATAACGTGCTGCGTATCACAGAGCGGTATCATGGAAAGATTTTGACGCGGAACGAACCGGTTTCGGAAGAAAATCACGTCGTTTTTGGTGTCCTTCTTCCGTGAAAGAAGGAATGAACGAGGGTTTTAGAGGAATGAAAATGATTTTGTCCCCCTAAAACCTTCTCTTGTTTCCAGCCTATTGAAGCATGGGCGGTACTCCGATATACTGTGAAAAAAAGTAGAAAGGAATGAGAACTATGTTTGATTTAATCAGAACAGAATGCAAAAAAGTGTATTGGCCTGTGCTTTTCACAACCGTTGGTTTGACTGTCATCATGTGTGTTCTAACAAGGGTACTCTACCAAAATTATACGCTTCATTATGAATTGGAGGCATGGGAGGTAGGGACCGGGGTATTTTCCCTGCTTTATCCGCTTCTTGTGGTGATTCCCCTTTGCTGGAATCTGTATTATGAGCGGAAAAATAATTTCCTTCTGTATATTGCGCCGCGGGTGCCGCTTAAAAAATACTTAACGGCGAAATGGACTGCCTATGCAGTTGGAGCATTCTGCATCATGGCAGTTCCCTATATCGTGACAGCGGTGTACGCGATTTACATTAAAGATCCGGTCGTTCCTCCTGAAACGAATACATTTACACATATTTTAGAGTCTACATTTGTGGAAAGACCTCTGTTCTATGCAGTTGCTCTTTCCTGCTGGAGAGGAGTGATTGGCGTTTTAGTCATGACCTTCGGCTTTATACTTGCCATGTACTGCAGAAATATATTTGTGATACTTACCGGGCCATTTATGTACTCCATACTGGAAAATTTTATCATGTCAATCCTGAACCTGGAGAGATACCGGCTGGTTGTCGCATTTGACCCAACTTGTATCAGCTACCGGGCTGTGACATTACTGTCGTTTCTTGTTGGGCCTGCGGTCCTTGTCTGTGTCATCGGGGTGACGGCGCTCTTTCTTGGAAAAATCGGGAAAAATGCCGTTGTATCGGTTTAATGGTTTAGGGGGCAATTATGGAGGCGCTTATGAAAAAGAATCTCCGCCTGTGGGGATATGGGAAGGTACTGGTTTTGTTTGCCGGCTGCCTGCTCTTTTCCATAAGCGGACGGTTCGGTGGCAATATGTATTATGAACAGCATATTTTGTCAGCAGTATCCGATCACTACTATATAACCTATTTCATGCTGCCAATTTTGCTTTTAAGCAGCTTTTCCTTTTTGGAAGACGATGGAGAAACCGTGATTTTACGTTTTCAAAGTTACTATGCTTATTTTTTGCGGAAGTGGTTGGGAACCGGCGTGGCAGCCCTTTCCTTATGCGCCGTTCAAATTGCGGCGATTCTTCTGTCTGGGATAGGACTTCCCATGGGAAACCAGTGGGAACTGTCTGCGGGCTCCACATCCGCAGAGCTGTTTTCCGTACTGCGGCAGCATTTTTCCACCCCGGTTCAGGCATTTTCGCTGTTTTCTCTTTATCAGTTATGTGGAAGCTGGATGATATTTGGACTCTGTATGTGGATTGGCCACTTTGGCGGGAGAAAATGGTCCGTCAGGCTGCTTCTATCCATTTATGTGCTGTCCGTTATGTGGCTGAAAGTGCCGATGCTTCAGAAACTGCCGTTTACCGGATTCAATCATTTGCTGATCCTGCACCATAATTTGGGTTCACAGTATCGCCTGATGATAACGGGTATTACGTTACTGATACTTGCTGTTGTTATTCCTGTCACGGTCCGGTTTGGATGGCAGGGACAAATATCCCTCCCGCGGCGGCGTATTTCCGGTATAGGGGCTTACTATATCCGTGAACTGGCAACGGGACAGAATTTCCTGGTTCTCTGTGCGGTTGTTCTGGTCATTACTTTTTACAAAGGTGCCGGATACCCAGGGATGGAATCCGGGACAGAGTGGCTCTATTCCCTGTTTGCGGGGCATGGGACCGGTTATTTCAGGGTGTTTCCGTTCCTTGAAATGCTGATTACAGTAGGAGCGCCCCTCTATTTTCTGGCGGTTTTCGTGGAACAGACAGTGAGTGGACAATCCCTTTTTATTTCTGTACGTGCGAAAAGCCGCACGAAATTGATGGAAGGAATTCTGTCAGCCGGTACAAAATTTCTCGGTGTTTATGCGTTTCTTTGGTTAGCCGCAGGTTCTTTGGGAACAGGTTTTTTCGGATATGGAACAGGCAAAACGGTATGGGAAATGCTTCTGTTTGCTGCTTTTATACGCTTTCTGGATACAATGGTACAGTATCTTGCTATGATGTGTGTTTATGTTGTTTCAAAGCAGGTCACAGTAGGCTTTCTTGTGCTCGTTGCAGGAAACCTGCTCTGCATGGCGTCTCAGCCGTGGAGCTCTTATTTGCCGTTTGGATTATCCAGCCTGACGCGGATTGCAGAATTAAATTCCGGCATGGGAATCCCGGCTGTATCTGCTCTGGGATTGGAAGCATCCCTTGCCGTGGTGATGCTTGTATGGCTTTTATGGTTTGGCAGTAAAAAAATATTGGATTAGGAGGGACAGATATGGGATATCTTGAATTAAAAAATGTATCAAAAAGATTTGGGCATAGAACTATTTTAGAAGATGTATCGCTGTCTGTGGAACGTGGAAAAACAGTCGGACTTGTAGGTGCCAATGGCAGCGGAAAATCGGTACTGTTTAAGATACTCTGTGGCTTTGAGAGACCCGATCAGGGAAATGTCTATGTGCGCGGAAAGGAACTTGGTAAGAATGGACAGGACTTTCCGGACAATATCGGGGTATTCATTAATTCACCGGGCTTTATCGGCATTTACAGCGGGTTTGAGAATCTCAAATTTCTGGCAGATATTAAAGGAAAGATTGGAGAAAAAGAGATTGAGGCGGCCATGGAAAAGGTGGGTCTTGATCCGGGGGATAAAACGAAGGTTGAGCACTACTCCCTCGGCATGAAGCAAAAATTAGGGCTTGCACAGGCTATGATGGAGGGACAGGATATTCTGGTTTTAGACGAGCCGTTTAATGCTCTGGACTATAAAACGTATGAGGATGTGAAGACGATTATCCGTATGTTGAAGGCAGAGGATAAGACAATTTTTTTGACATCCCATCATTTCAAAGATATTGAGCAGCTATGCGACCAGGTATATTTTATTGAAGACGGCCGGCTGGTTCCCATGACGGATGAGATAGCAGAGCATTACCGGGAGATGGGGTGAAGGTGGCAGAGTGACAGACAAAAATTCGTCGGACAAAATGGAGCAGGTGAAGTCAGGAAGTACATGGCTTTGGAAAATTAATTTCATTGCTATCTGTGGCGCTTTGATTTTAACATGTGCAGGATGTAATCATGGGCTTCCCACGGAAACAGCGGTCATAGAAACGGGGGCTGAGGAATCCGGGGTGGCGGGCCAGGCTTCCTACAGGATAGTAACAGCGCGGCAGATGAGATAGCAAAGCTGTATTGTGAAATTTATAGAGATGTTTTTAAAAGCAACATCCCGGACACCCTGGAAATGATGAAAAAAATAGTGGCCGGACTTGGAGAAAACGGTTATGCGGCCATTGACAGGGAGAATCAAATCGATATGGCAGGGGGGTGTCGGTTAATGCCGATTTTTCACCTCTGACAGCCAGTGAGGAGACAATCCCATAGAATCCGGGCTTTTTGAAAGCCGGAATTCTCTATGGGATTGTCTCCTCCTTTTTGCTACTTCTATTTTAGGGCGCAAAACCCCCTTGTCTGGATTCTTTTGGGCATTGTATTTATAAAGACATTTGGATCTATGCTCATAGCCGCTGCAGTCCGCACAGCCATATACCTCTACCGTCTGGGTATAATCCTCCTGCTCTTTGCTTTCCGTCCGGATATGGCGCAGCTCTCTTCCATCATGGCAGATGTAATAGCGCTCATCCTCAAAGACGGCATATGTCATGTTGTAATACTTCCCGATATCTTCTTTATAAGCTCGGGTTTTCCGCTTCTCATGATCCTGAAGCTTGATATAGCTTCGAATCCCGTTCTCTTTGAGGTACAGCAGATTCTTTTCACTGCTGTAGCCGCTGTCGGCAGTCACCGCCTGCAGAGTATCTCCAAACGCATTCTGGTGCTTTTTCAAAACGGGGATCAGCGTATTATAGTCTGTCCGGTCATTACTCACATATCCGTGGACTATCTGTTTGCGTTCGCTTCAAGCTTTGTTCCGTCAATGTAAAGCTCTTTCAGTGTGATAAGGCCTTCCTTCTCCAGGCGGCGCATGAACTGGTAATTCAGTTCATCCAGGACTTCTCCCGTCAGCTTTTTTCCTTTAAAATCGTAAAAAACATCCCGCTGAGGCTTCTGCCCTTTGGTCAGCCAGATAAAAGCAAGATCTCTCTGGCATAAGTCTACAATACGGTCAACAGCTCTTACCCCGCGCATGTTTGCATAGGTAACAACAGAATACAGCATGATTGGGTTAAACCCGGTTCTTCCCTTATCTGAATAACAGGCCAGCAGACCTGAAAAATCTAATTCCTCCAATACTTTTTTCAGGGTATAGACTGGATCGTCGTCGGGTCGACTCAATTCGAAGAAACTGAAGTTAATTTTCTGTTGCCCAATTTCAAAAAAGTTGTTATAATAATCTTGTTTTTGCATAGTTCCATTATAACATGGAACGGAGAGAAAGATGGTTGTCGTTAGCCATCTTTTTTTCTTTTTGAGAAAATATTTCAGGGGCCGGTGTGACTCGCTTGAGTCACACCGACCCCTTTCTGGGACTACCTATTTCCCGACAGCCCCTTTCTTCCTGATCGGATCATTAACGCTTCCCTGTTGGTATCTTAACTCCCTTTTACTCTCTTTCTGTAACTGGATGGAGTCTCTCCATAAATTCTCGAAAATAATTCCGAAAACCCTCTTCCATCCCGGAATCCCACCAAATCTGCAATCTCTGCCGTCTTCTTATCAGTAGAGACCAGTAAATCAACCGCATGTTTCATCCGCACCTTATTCAAGTAATCCTTAAAATTCTCTCCGGAATTCTTCTTAAAAAAGCTGCTGAAATAGTAGGGATTCATATGTATTTCCCCGGCCAGCACCTCCAGGGTCAGGTTCTCGCTGTAATGCCTCTCAATATACTCTCTGGCATGGATAATATCCTTTTTCTCACTGCTCACGACCGCTTTTTTTATCCGGTCCTTATACTCCTTAAAGTATCCTTCAAACAGGCCCGTAAGGCATTCATAGGACTCGCTCTGCCTTGCCTGCTCCAGAATATCCTTAAACTCCACGGGCATACCATCAATGCCCATGGTTTCAAACCGTTCCTCTATGATACGAATCGTGCTTCCGTAGTGGAAGCAGGCGTCGTCCCTTCTCCCCTCCGAAATCAGGCACACCAGACGCCGGAAACGGGCGGCCGCATCCGTAAACGCCTTTTCATCCTGGGCCACCATCCCTTCGATCAGCTGATTTCTCACTTCCCGGATCTCATCGAGTGTGGCGGGCTTCTTAAAGACCGGCTCCCCGACATGAAGAACCGGAACCTTAATCTGGCTGCTGAAATAGAAATATCCCGTCATGGACAGACACGCTTCATACGCCTTCGGTATCTCTCCCATGGAGTCTGCCGGATTACCCACAATAAAACCAAGCCGGCAGCGCGGAATGTGAAGCTGCACCTCTGCTTCCTCCAGGATGGAACCGAGTGTTCTTCCCGTTTCCTCCTTCTCGGGATTCTTGAGCACCATGACAATGTGGCCATTTTTTAAGAAAACAATCCCCAGATGCCGCTTTTCCAGATATTGCTCCAGAAAGCTCAATACCGAAAACTGGACCAGCCTTCGCTCCTGTTTCCCCGTCTGTCTGCTGTAGAGAATTTCCGTCAGGATCGGTAAATATCTGCACTCTTCCATTTCCACCAGCTTATCGTACGCCGCCGCTGTCCCCTCTTCCTCCGGGTAATCCGGGTGCTCCGTGACGCCGCCTTCGCCATCCGCATCATTTTTTAGCATAGTGATGCATTTCTCCAGCGTCTCCACCAGTTCTTCGCGGATAACGGGCTTCAGCAGATAGTTCACGGCGCCATACGTCAGAGCATCCTTGGCATACTGGAAATCCTGGAATCCGCTGACGAAGATCACCTTCGTCTCAATCCCCAGCGCCTTCAGCTCTTTTAAAATCTCGATTCCCGTCTTCTTCGGCATATAGATATCGAGAAGCGCAATATCCGGTTTCTCTGTGAGAATCCCATCGAACGCGGCTTTCCCGTCTTCGTATTCCCCCACGATCTCGATGCCCAGACGGTTAAAATCCACAAGCTTCTGTAATCCTCTTATGATCACGGGCTCATCGTCCGCCAGAATCATTTTTATCATTCCTCTTCTCCCCCTTCTTTCCACTGCATGATAATCCGAACCATGGTTCCAACCCCGGGCGTGCTGGTGATTTCAATTCCGTACGCCTCTCCGTATAAATACCGCACGCGGTCATGTACATTTTTCAGGCCGATGCTCTGCCAGTTATGTTCATTTTTAATCCCCGGCTCATTTCCATCCAGAAGCAGCTTCAGCTGTTCCAGTTCCCCGCTGCTCATTCCGGTGCCATTGTCCATGACCGAGATTTCCATGCGGTTCTCCACATGCTCCGCCTCGATCATCACATGTCCTGACCCGTCCTTCGGTTTGATTCCATGGACATAGGCATTCTCCACGATCGGCTGCAGAATCAGCTTGGGGACGTGAACCTCACTGAGTCCGTTTAAATCCGCGGTAAAATGGACCTTTCCCTTGATCCGGCAGTTTAACAGACAGACATACTGCCTTGTGATCTCCACCTCTTTTTCCAGCGGCACCATATCCTGCATGGGGCCAATCATATAATGGATCTGGCTGGACAGCGCCTCGATCATCTCAGATACGACCGTATCATCCTTGTCCAGCGCCGTCATCCGGATAATTTCCAGCGTATTATAGAGGAAATGCGGATAAATCTGGGATTTCAGCGCCGTCATCTCCGCCTCCGCCTGCTTCATATGCGCCACATAGGACTGATTGATATAACTCTCCAGCTCCTTCGACATCTGATTGAAGCGCTTCGACAGCACCCCAATCTCATCCCCCGAGGTTACAGGGAGGCGAACCTGAAAGTTACCGGTCTCAATCTCCGACATCTGTTCCATCATATTCCGAATCGGCTTTGTCAGACGCCTAGAAAACCACACCGAACCACCCAGCAGCGCCGCCAGAGAGGCCCCGATGAACACATACATCATCGTCTGCATACGTCTGATCTTCTCATAGGCAGTCGCCGTCTTCATCGTAATAATCACCTTCAGCCCGCTGGCATTATACGGTGTATCCACGACGAACTCTTCCTTCGTCTCCTCAAACCGGACTCCCTCCGACGTCAGATTCTTCCCGATCAGTGACTCATCACTGCTGTAATAGCAATTATTTTCCCGATCACACACATAGACCTGGTCCCTTGCATTTAGATTCAGGTTCTTAAACGCCGCCTCCATCCGCTCTAAATCCACATCGATAAACAGCGTACCGACATACTTATAATTTCCTACTGTCCCCGTTAAATCAAAGTAATTCCTGGCCAGTGTAAAGACCCAGGAATCCTGCATACGAAAATAGTCGTTCTTATGAGTCAGAATCAGCATCAGATTCTTACTGTTTCTATCCAGTCCATCAAGCCCCATCCTCGCGTCAAACACCATCTCTTCCTCCGAAGGAATATTCCGCCGCGACCGGTGAAATGCCAGCTTCTCCCCCTGAATTCCCTCTCCCACAAAATGAGCCCCGGAAATATAACTGTCCACCGCCTGGACATTTCCCAGAAATACCATCATGCTTTTATACCGGTTGGCCTCCATATACTCCGGATCCTCACCAATCCCATAGATAATCCGTCTCAGATTATCATACGACATATAATTAAACTGAAACTCCCCCTCGCTGGAATAATTATAATAATAAGGCATCTTAGACACCCCATTATAGCTCTCCATCATATCAGCCAGCGACTCACTCACATAGGACGCCGCCTGAACGTAATTACTCCTCAAAGAATTACCATACTCCTTAAACATCCGGTTTACGATCACCGTCGAGAGAAACAGCATGGGAATTAACCCCAGCGTAATAATAACGAGACAGAATTTCTGATACAGGCTCAAATTCCTTTTCCAGCGCTTCTTCACACTATTTCCTCCCTCTTACTCCCCAAAACTCTTACCCACCATTATACCATACATCCCACTTAACCTCAATTTCCACCCCATCTTCCGCCCTTCTCACCTCACGCAGCCAGTACAACAGCCCTTCTCACCTCGCGCAGCCAGTACACAGCCCCAGCGCTTGCGGAGCGCCCGGGGACGGCAGGAGCAGAAGATTCAGCAGCTTCCTTTTCCGAGGTACGCAGGAACTAAAGCAGGAAGGCAGGAAAAAGGGTGGTGAAAGCAGGCCTCAAAGCCTGCTTTCAAACGCACACGGTGGAAAAATCCTTCAGGATTTCTTCCGTAGTTTGCGCGATCCGCCCTTTTTTCCTGTCTTCCTGCTTTAGTTCCTGCCACCGAGGAAACAAGAAGCAGCTGAATCTTCTGCTCCTGCCGTCCCCGGGCGCTCCGCAAGTGTTGGGGCGTCCCCCCTGGCCCATTACCCTTTTGCAGCCCCCGCCGTAATCCCCTTCACAAAATACTTCTGCAGCAGCACAAAGATAATGAGTGCCGGAATGATGGAACAAACCGTACCCGCAAACACAATATCCCACCGCGCCGTATACTGACCGACAAAGGAGTATACCTCAACCGTAATCGTTTTTGCCCGGTCTGAAGGAAGAACGAGATACGGCATTAAAAAGTCATTCCAGATACCGAGTCCGTTTAACACTACCATGGAAGCAGTACACGGTCCGAGAAGGGGAAATGTCACCTTCCAGAATGTCTGGAACGGATTGCAGCCATCGATCTGGGCCGCCTCCTCGATCTCTAACGGCACTCCCTTTAAAAAGCTGCAGTACAGCAGGGAGCCGAACGCCACCGAGCCCGAGATATAACAGGCAATGGGGCCTGCCAGATTGCCGAACAGTCCGAACATCTTCATCTCTTTAAACAGCGGGAACATATAGAGATGAAATGGAATCATCATGCCCGCCAGAAAGTATGTATAGATAAATATAGTTGTCCTCGTCCTGCGACGCTCCATCGCATAGGCCGCCATGGGAACGATAAAGACAATCAGCACTTCGGATACCAGCGTTAAAACCACACTGTGGAAAATGGCAGTCACAAAATCCGACTGGGCAAATAAATCCTGAAAGTTCTTTAAGTACAGCGTAGTTGGCAGAGACATGGGATTCTTCAGGATTTCGCCGTTGCTCTTAAATGCGGATATAATCGCAAAGAATACGGGAGCCAGGAACAGAACGGCCAGTATAATCGTCGCGGCAAAGAGAATACCGTTTCCCGGGCGTACTCTCCGTCTGCTGGCTTTAATTCCTACTTCTTTCATTATAACTGCACCTCCCTGCGTTTTAGAATGCTCTGCTGGATTGCGTTGAGAATCAGAATAATAAACAGGAGCACAATGCCGACCGCCGTTCCGAAGCCCTGCCGGCCTTCATTGAAGCCCACCTTATACAGCAGGTACACGATGGTCTCTGTCGTAAATCCGGGACCGCCGTCCGTCATGACGGAGATCTGATCGAACACCTTCAGACCGTTGATCAGGGAAAGTGTCAGATTGATGGTAAATGCACCGGAGATCAGAGGCAGTGTGATTGCCTTGAAACGCTGAAGCGGTGACGCGCCGTCGATAGCCGCCGCCTCCACCACATCGGTGGGTACACTCTGCAGTGAGGCCAGGTAGATAATCATGTAGTAACCGGCACCTTTCCATACCAGTACGACACCGACCATGATCAGAGCCAGCTTCGGATTCCCCAGCCAGTCCTGACAATACTCGCCCATTCCCAGCGAACGGAATATCGTATTAACCGCACCGAAATTGTAGTTGTACATGATCTTCCAGATAAAGCCTGACACGATGCCGCTGATCAGTACGGGAACGTAGAAAGCGCTCCGGAAGAAATTCTTTCCCCATCTCACATTATCCACGATCAGCGCCAGGATTAACGCCATGCTGTTTTCCAGAATCGATATGAACGCGGTAAGAATCACCGTATTCTTCAGTGCATTTCCAAAACGGGCGCTGGTAAAAATCTCTTTGTAGTTTGCCAGCCCGACAAACTTGACGACCGGATTCAGTCCATCCCATGAAGTAAAGCTGTAATAGACGCTGGCAATCGTCGGCACGATAATAAACAGCGTAAAAAACAGGAAAGCCGGTGCGATAAATCCCATTGATACGAAATCAAACTTTGCTTTTTTCTTTCCCATCTGTCCCCCATCTCCTTTCCTTTTCTTATCTAAGGGGCTGTTAGAGAACCACTCCGGCTCTGTAACAACCCCTTTACCATCAGTTTCCTGTTATGTTCCGCAAAGCATCATTTTCGCAGAGCATCACTCTATTCCGCGTTCTTTAACGGGTTAAAGCTCTGCATGGCAACCTGCCACGTCTTGTTTAATTCCTCACATGCGGACGGAATATCCCTCTGTCCCTGGATTATTTCAATCGTTGTCTTATACATGAAATTTCTGAAATCCGGAGGAAGCTCATTTTCACCTACTCGTCCGTTCCACATAACGCTTAAATCATCAGCCGTATTGGTAGCCTCGATGACTTCCATCATGACCGGAGCGGCCGCCAGATCAGGTGTCGCAACAGTAGACGGAATGGCATTTAACTTGTCACAGTAAACCTTATAATTATCCGGTGCGTAGAAGAAACGGATGAACTCCTCAGCCGCAGCCTTCTTATTCGCATCCTTTGCGGATTCTGCGGAGATTGCCAGGCCGCCTGCGCCGCCGCCACCTACGAGACGGGTCTTTCCATCAGGGCTTGGCACCGCAAACCATCCTATCTCAAAGTTCGGATCTGCATCTGTAATCTGGGAGAACATATGAGTACCGGAATACATCATGGCCGCCATATCGCTGACCAGGAATGTTGTAATCTGCGCATCCGGGGTCGATACCCAGCCATCCTGCGCATACTGGAAGATGTTCTTCATTTCTTCAAAGGTGGCAGTGATTGCCGGATCCGTAAAATCCTTTGTTCCCTCATAGCAATGTTTGATAAAATCAGTGTCCTGGCTCATTACCTGATCATTGTAAGCCTTGTAGAACCAGAATCCTACATGCCAGATATCCTGTCCGCCGATCACGAGAGGTGCCATATCCCCCTTATCCCTGATCTTCTGACAGAGTTCCATAAATTCATCATATGTCTTCGGCTCCGTGAACCCGTTCTCATCAAAATACTTCTTATTATAAATAATTCCCTGTGTATTCTCACCGCCCAGAGGAGCCGTATACGTCTTTCCGTCAAATGCAACTGTCGTTTTAAATAAAGAAACGATATCTTCCGGCAGCGGTTCCAGCATATCGGCACGCACATAGACCGGAGTATCTCTCATTTCCATCACATCCGGGAATTCCCCGACACTTTCCTTTGTCTTTAAGAACTCGCTGTAAGCTCCGCCGTTGCCTGGCTGGATCTTCACGGTAATATCCGGATACGCCTCATTAAAGCGGTTTACAATTTCGTTCATGGAAGCCTTTGCACCCTCGTCGCCGTCAGCAAATATAAAAGTCAGCTCTGTCGGCTCCGTCACGATGGAAGCCTCTGTCCCCGCTGCCGTCGTATCTGATTCGTTCTTTGCCGCCTCGGTCTTTGCCTCCGTTCCCGCAGCAGGGGCCTGTGACGCACCGCCTGAAGAATCCTTGGAACCACAGCCGGCCAGAAGTGTTCCTGCCATGGCTGCACATAATACAGAAGCCAGTAATCTCTTTTTCATGTTGTATCCTCCTTGCTATGAGCACTTAGCGGACGCCTTTTGGCCGCTCACGTGCAATACTTGTTTTTTCTTTCTGTCATAACTATATCAGGAAATACATTCCGAAAAAACTCTGTTTTTTAAGGTATTCATGCAATTTTTAAAGATCGTTGGCCAAATCCGATAGACAGCGTAACCCAATAACGATACAATAAAGGCTGACAGGATACACGATACCAGAGCTGGGGCTAAAGCCCATTTCCGGACAGAGCACCAGCTGCCAATACGCTTACAGAAAGGAAACCTTGTTCCATGAACATAGAAACACTCATAAACGCCGATTTCCGAGGCTGCATCCAGGTAGTCCGACACGGCGAGACGATATTGGAAAAGGCATATGGATTCGCCGACCTGGCCAACCGGGTCCCAAATGAACCGGATACAAAGTTTGCAACCGCTTCGGCCGGAAAGGTGTTTGTGGCGGCGGGAATATTACAGCTGATCGAACAGGGACGGCTGAATTTCAGCGGCCGCATCGGTGATTTGCTCGGCTTTGATTTAAGAGCCATCGACCGGAATATCACTGTGGAGGAGCTGCTGACCCATACCTCCGGCATACCCGACTACTTCGACGAGAGTATCATGGAGGAGTACGAAGACTTATGGAGAGATTACCCCAATTATAAGATACGCTCCAACAGGGACTTACTGCCGCTGTTCCTTGATAAACCCATGATGTATCCCCGCGGAAGCCGTTTTCAATACAACAATACCGGTTTTGTCGTGCTGGCCATGATCCTGGAATCCGTGACAGGAGCCGCGTTTGATGAATACTTGAGAGACTGCCTGTTTATCCCCTGCGGCATGACCTCCACGGGATACTATGAACTGGACCGTCTTCCTGCCAAATGCGCGTCAAACTATATCTATGATGCAGAAACGCAGACGTACCGCACCAACATATTCAGCGTTGACGCAAAAGGCACGGGAGCGGGCGGCGCATTTACGACGGTCGGCGATATCAGACGCTTCTGGGAGCACCTCATGTCCGGCAAAGTGATTTCCCCTGACATGACTGCGAATATGACCGAAAATCACAGCGGCGATGCGCGGTGCTACGGATATGGAATCTGGCTGCGGGAGCAAAACGGAATTTATTTCCCCTATTTTCAGGGCAGCGACCCCGGAGTCAGTTTTATCTCTTCTTATAAGAAAGAAACTGAGACTGTGGTCACTCTGGTCAGCAATTATGGAGATGATGTCTGGCAGCTTCACAGAAAGCTGACAGAGGAATTGTATTAACCATACGGAGAATTACTTCTATCTGCTGCTGACCGACGACGCTCTTCTGCTCCTGAATACCTCGGGCATGATTGAAGCTCACCGGAACAGGAAGGAGGACAAGATCCCGTAATTCTGTTATTATTATATTGACATCACCATAAGAAAAGAGGAGGCGCTCCATGATACAGGAAAGTATACATTTACAACAACATAACAAGCTAATAAGCAAATTATTTGAGGATATTTTTTCTTTCAGAACAGAGATTTATTTTAAAATAGAACATTTTCCCGAAGAATTTTACGAAGAGAACTTATCGTCAGAAAAACGTGATAATGATATAATCAGTTTCAGCATTCTGTCAAAAGACTTGCTTTCTTACGATCAGGCTGTCTTTCAGTACCTTGAAGAGCATGGCAGACAGGCACCCTTCGTGATACCGTTTAGACAACTTCCGCCTGAATTTGCGGATTACGTTTCACTCGATGCCGATCTTGAGTATCATCCCTATTTTATAGAATTTCAGGTAAATGCGGCTTGTTTATCTAAGTATCAGAAGCTGTTAAGCCTGATGGACGGAATGTGGCATGGAGGATATTTACTTCCTGACAGCAGCAATGTCAATCCTGATCTTCAGATGTTAAAGGAGGATCTAAGCATTTTGGGCATCTACGATTATCCCATTCCCGGAATCCTTATGACCAGTGCGAGCCCTGTTCGTTTTCGCCGCTCATCACTCATGATAACCGATCATTTACTTTCTGAAGAAGAACAGACTATAATAGCGAACTTATATCAGACGGAGGACTCCGTCCGTGAGGATTCTGACCTTGAACCATTCCTTTCAGAGCTGTTTACAGATGTCTCTGACTTTAAAATAGAAAGCTTTAACGTTGGCGATGGCAACTGCATTTACATAACTTCCACAGGAAAAAGCAAAAAAAAATTCTACTTTGACATTGGATACCGGTATATATGCAACTTAACCACCAAAGAAGGCGAAGTCATATCACATTATCCATATGCCGAATATCATATGAATGTCAGAAAACCTGATATGGTAATCCTCTCGCACTGGGATTTGGATCATATTCTGGGGGTTGTATATGCAGGAGAACAAATATTTATGATTCCCTGGATTGCTCCGGATTTAAATAATGACGCGCATCCGGCCAAAATTTCAGCTAAACGCCTTGCAAAGTATCTTGAATTAAGAGGACAGTTAAACCTGATTCCGCTTACTACTAAAAAATTTACAAAGAAAGGAAGACAGCTATTCAAAAATGAAAAAGTGACGATCGGCATGGCGAAAGGCGGTGGAATGTTAAGCAAAATAAACAATACCGGTATTGTCATAAGAATTGAAGGAGAGGAGGGCTACACGCTTCTGGCTGGAGATGCAGAATACTCCACTTGGCCGTCCTGCATCTCTACCATTAAAGCTCCGCCAAAATGCAATTATCTGCTCGTTCCTCATCATGCCTCTAATATGAAATATAATGGTTTTCCGGTTACAGACTCCCTTCAGGGCCGGGCCATAATTTGCGCTTCGGGAGATAATAAAAAACATCCTCTTTTCGCACATCTCCTAGAACTGACAAAAAAAGGCTATCTCTATGAAATAACCGGACTCTGCAGTAATTCCATTATTATTACAACGATAAATAAAGCAAAACAAATAAAAGCTACCTGACAGAATTTTATTTATAAATATAGACCCTTCCTCTCTAAAATCAGAATCCTGTTACGGCAGGATTCTGATTTTAGCTCCATCATAATCAATCTCACAGCTTCCGCCCTTCTTCAGCCCCCCGAACAGCATCTCATCCACCAGGAGCGGCTTGATCTCCTGACCGATGATCCGCTTAATCTCCCTGGCTCCGTATTCGCGGCTCACGCCTTTCTTTGCCAGGTACTTCCGGCACGCTTTTGAGATGGTCAGCTCCACGTTTTTCTCCGCCGCCTTCCGGGCCAGATTACCAAATTCTTTTCCCACAATCCGGTCCGCCATGGCCGCATCCAAAGGACGAAAAATAATGATCCGGTCAAGGCGGTTTCTGAACTCCGGCCGGAACACGCGCTTCACCTCATCGGTGATTCCTTCCTCATTCAACTGCCGTCCCCCAAATCCGATGGAGGCGCGGTCAGCCTTTTCCGCTCCCGCGTTGGAGGTCATGATTAAAATAACGCTGCGAAAATCCGCCTTCCTGCCCTGGTTGTCGGTCAGCGTCGCATAATCCATAATCTGAAGCAGAATGTTATAGATGTCCGAATGCGCTTTCTCGATCTCATCGAGCAGGAGGACACAGTGCGGGTTCTTCCTGATCGCTTCCGTCAGAAGGCCGCCTTCCTCATATCCCACGTAGCCCGCCGGCGATCCGATCAGCTTCGCCACCGTATGTTTTTCTGCGTACTCGCTCATATCAAACCGCACAAGGCGGATTCCAAGCACCTCAGCCACCGACTTTGCAAGCTCTGTCTTTCCCACGCCGGTCGGTCCGACGAACAAGAGACTCCCCACCGGTTTATTCTCCTCGCTCAGGCCTGCCTTCGACAGCTTAATGGCATTGGTCAGCTGATCCACCGCCGCCTCCTGACCGAAGACTCTGCCCTTCAGCTCCCGCTCCAGACGTGCCAGCTTCTGCCGTTCCTCCGTCTCCACCGTCTGCTTCGGAATCCTGCAGATCTTCGCCAGCACCTCTTCCACCAGCTTCTTATCCACTACCTGGATCTTCTTGTTTTTCGGATGCAGCTCCAGATAGGCCCCCGCCTCGTCAATTAAGTCAATGGCCTTGTCAGGCAGATACCGCTCATTGATATACTGTTCCGAGAGACTGGCCGCGTGCTCCATGGTCCCCTTCCGGTAGCGGACATGGTGGAATTTTTCATAGTACGGCTTTAGGCCATTTAAAATCTCCACCGTCTCTTCCACCGTCGGTTCCTTGATATCGATATTCTGAAAACGCCTTACCAGGCTCTTATCCTTTGAAAAATACTTCTTATATTCCTCATAGGTAGTAGCCCCGATAAATTTAAGCTTTCCGTCAGTTAAATACGGCTTCAGCAGATTGGAGGCGTCCATGGATCCGCCGTTTACCGCGCCGGCCCCTACCAGATTATGAATCTCGTCGATATAGAGAATGGGATTTTCTTCCTCCTTCAGCTCTTCCATCACTGCCTTGAGCCGCTTCTCGAAATCGCCCCGAAACTGGGTGCCCGCCAGCATGGATCCCAAATCAATCCCGTAGATTCTGGCATTTTTCAGCTTCTCCGGTACGCGGCCCTCGTTGATTCTGGCCGCCAGCCCATACGTGATGGCCGTCTTTCCCACACCGGGTTCCCCCACATGGAGCGGATTATTCTTCTGACGCCGGCACAATACCTGCATGGTGCGTTCCAGCTCCGCCTCCCTTCCTATTAAAGGGCAGCTGTTTTTCACCTCATCATTGATACAGACCGCGTACTGAAGCAGAACGCTCTCCCGCTCCTCTTCCGCATCTTCCTCATTATCCATATCAGAGGTTCCGCCTGTTCCTGCATGACTGTCGGTTCCGCCTGTTCTGCCCGCTCCAGCCCCCATCTTTCTCCCGGAACCATCGGTGCCCAGTTCCACCAGAAGGTCCACGCATTCCACGCCCTGCATCTGAACAAAATACGCGCCGTAGCTCTCCTCCAGCTCCATCATGCTGTACAGCAGATGCGGCAGTTCAATCGTATCGCGGTCCGAGGAAATCGCCTTCCTTGCCGCCTCCTCTATGGTCTGGCTCAAGCCGTAGCTGACCTCGATACCGCCTTCATCCTTCTCCACAGTGTCCATCTGCCCCAGGTAGTCCTCCAGCCGTGACTTTAACTTTTTCACGTCGCCTCCGCAGCTTTTAAACGCAGCCTGGAAGGCTGGCCGGTCTGCAAGCACAAACCACACGTGCTCCGGGGTCACATACTCATTTCCCCGCCTCCCCGCATTTAAAACTGCGTCATTCAGCAGCTCTTCCACTTCTTTTGCTATCTTCAAATTTCTTCTTCCTCCAGTCATAATCGGCAGCCTTTGTCCGCGTCCTGCCTTCACCGTAATCTGCACAGCGTCGTACTATGACTCCACTTCCACCCGGAACGGATATCCCTGCTCACGGGCAATCTTCACCGCCCTGGCCGCCTTCGTCTTTGCAATATCGTAGGAATAAACGCCCACCACGGCTTTCTGTCCCTTATGGACCGTCATCATGATGGCTACCGCTTCCTCATACTTTTTGCGGAACACGTCAATGAGAATCTCCACCACCACATCCATGGGCGTAAAATCATCGTTGTACATGACCACTTTATACTGTTTTGGCTGTTTCAGCCTGATTTCTGTTTTTTCTGACAATCCTGTATTTGCCGGCATACTGTATCATTACCTCCTGATCCGGATCATTTAAACTCCATTTTAATCCATCATGCATGGAAATGCAAGCGGTAACGGAAGGCTGGAAAATCTCCTGATCAGCTCAGTTTCTGCTGCATTTTATATTTTTATTTTCTCTCTTGAACCCAAAAAATCTTTGTGGTACGATAACCTCATTCCCATGAACAGTGAGGCTTACCAATGACAAAAGAAAATATACTTCCACTGGCCCGCAAAGCGGCCTGGATATGGGATTCGACGATTTCATTGATGAAACCCGCTATGAGGAACGGGATTTTCTGAGAAATTACGTGAGCGACCAGTATTTATCACTGATGAAGCGTTCCGATGAGGCCCTGGAATACCTGATCCGATACTTTGAGTCCAGTGACGAGCCCACCATGATCGTGATGTTCGGAGACCACCAGCCCAGCGTAGAGGATGAATTTTTCGATGAGATTGCAGGCATGCCCAACGCCGACGTTCCCGCCGGAGACCACTTAATGTGGTATGAGACGCCGTTTCTTATCTGGACAAACTATGAATCCGGATCGGAACAGAAAGGGAAGATAAGCGCCATCTATCTCGCTTCCGAGCTGCTGGATCAGGCCGGCCTGGATATGACGCCGTACCAGCGTTTTCTGCTTTCCATACCGGGATACCATAAGGGATTACGAGTATCTCATTTACAACCACAGCTTCGATCCGAAGAAATTTAAGGACATGTATATAGCCGAACCATAAAAAACAGGTCACCGTTCACAGATAAAGGAACTTCCATCATTCTTCCGGAAGTTCCTTTATCTGTTTCATCATCTCCTCGGACACCGAATCCAGCAGATAATTTTTATGCTTTTCCCCTGTCTTTCTCTCCTGATACTCCTGATGAACCGTCTCGCTCAAACGGCGGATCTCTTCCTTCAGCTCCCTGGCCGATATCAGCCGGCAGCCCTGGCCGTGTATGATAATCTGTTCCAAATGGTCCGAAGTGGCCACTGTCACATCGTATTTTCTGCCATTTTCGTGAGCGAACTTCTCAATATACTGGTCTGCCGTCTCCGCCTCCTTTGTAAAGACCACCTGTATGTTGTGGTAGTCCAGGCACTCGGTCACATGGCCCTGGACCCGGTAGGCGTCGAACACGGCAATCAGCCGGCATTTCTTCATGCCCTGATAATTGCAGAGAATATCGAGGAGTTTTCCTCGGGCGCCGTCGATGGTTTGCTCCGCCAGCTCCTTCAGTTCATCCCATGCGAAAATGATGTTATACCCGTCAACCAGAAGATACTCTTCCCTGGGGGCCTCCTTTTTATAGGTCCTCACCGCAGGAACGCTGCGAGAGTTCTCCCTGTATTTCTCCCTGTTCTTCCACCCGGATTTAACCCCGGAGGAATTACCCCGCCGGTTGGCGTAAAAGGTGCGTTCCAGAATGGCATCCACTTCCTCCGTGCCGATCCATTCCCTGTCACTCTCCGGCTCATCATTCCGGCCGTTCGCCGCCTGACCTTTTCTGGCGGCAGCACCGGCAAGCCCGGCTATTCCATCCGGCCCTATGTCTTTCTGTGGTTCCAGACAGCTTTCCAGATGCATATACTCCGGGACCTGGTCCCATTCCACTAAGAATCCCGCCCCGTGGGCACAGAATACGGACCCAGCCGGGTTCGCCATGTCTCCGTCCGGATCATAGCCGATTGCGGCCACCACTTCCTCCGTATTGTGGCACGGCCCGTAGCCGGAAAATGTAAACGACAGCCGTCCCGCGCCGCCCGTATAGGCGGTTACCTCTTTCTGATATCCCCCCATACAGGCCGCCGGGGCGCTTCCGGTGAGAACTGCCCGGTCTCCCTCCATGACCGGAGGCATCACCTTCCCTGCCATGCGCTCCACATCGCTCATCGCCCGTCCCACGTAACGGTCCGGAAGTTCGAGGCGGAAATCGTAAAATGGCTCCAGCAGCATGGATTCCGCCTGCATCAGTCCCTGACGGACTGCCCGGTAGACAGCCTGGCGGAAATCGCCGCCCTCCGTATGCTTTAAATGGGCCCGCCCTGACATCAACGTGATCTTCATATCCGTGACCGAAGAACCCGTCAGCACACCCTTGTGCTCCTTCTCCGCCAGATGGGTCAGAACCAGCCGCTGCCAGTTTCTTCCCAGAATATCCTCGCTGCAGGCGGAAGCAAACTGCATACCGCTCCCCGGCTCTCCGGGTTCCAAAAGAAGATGGACCTCCGCGTAATGACGAAGCGGTTCGAAATGCCCCACGCCCTCCACCGTGTTCGTGATTGTCTCCCGGTAGACGATGCTCCGGTCTCCGAATTCCACACAGAGACCGAAACGTTCCTCGATTACACTTTTTAAAATCTCCATCTGAATCTCGCCCATAATCTGGACATGGATCTCCTTCTTGCTCTCCTCCCATGTCAGATGCAGCTCCGGATCTTCCTCCTCCAGCTCCCGGAACTTCGGAAGTACAGCCGCCGCATCGACGCCCTCCGGCAGCCCGATCCGGTATGTCATCACCGGCTCTAAGAGCGGCATGGCCGAGGCCGCTTCGATCCCCAGCCCCTGTCCCGGAACCGTTTTGGCAAGCCCCAGCACGGCGCAGACGGCGCCGGCCGACGCCTCCCGCACCGTCTCGAATTTCTCCCCGGAATAGAGGCGTATCTGGTTTACCTTCTCCTCGTCGATGATCTCCCTCGTCGATAAGCTGCCGCCCGTAATCTTCATATGGCTCATACGGTTTCCCTGGGCATCTCTCGATATCTTGAAAATCTTCGCTCCGAATTCCTGCGGATATTCAGGCGCCTCCGTATACTCCTCAAGTCCCTTCATGAATTCCTCCACGCCCGTAAACTTAAGCGCAGAACCGAAAAAGCATGGAAAAAGGCGTCTGTTTATAATCTGCTCCCGTATCCCGGCCATCTCCACACGGCCGGTCTCCAGATATTCATCCAGCATCTCCTCACTGGTCATGGCGATCTGCTCATAAAAATGATCCGTTCCGGCCTCTCCGAAGTCCACAAAGTTTTCCTTTAAGATTTTTCTTAGGTCATCCAGGATAGCCCCTTTCCCCAGCCCCGCCAGGTCCATCTTATTGATAAAGAGAAATGTGGGAACCCGGTATCTGGCAAGAAGACGCCACAGCGTCCTCGTATGCTCCTGCACTCCGTCCGTTCCGCTGATCACCAGAATGGCGTAATCCAGCACCTGCAGGGTCCGTTCCATCTCCGCCGAGAAATCCACGTGCCCCGGAGTGTCGAGAAGCGTCATCTCCATATCCTTCCACTTCAAAATGGCCTGTTTCGAGAAGATCGTAATCCCCCGCTTCTTCTCCAGCTCATACGTATCGAGAAACGCGTCCCCCCGGTCCACCCGTCCCATTTTCCGGATGCTTCCGCCCATATAGAGCATGGCCTCCGATAATGTCGTCTTTCCCGCGTCTACGTGGGCCAAAATACCGACTGCCAGTTTCTTCATCTTTGTATCGTTCTCCTTCTATGTGCAGCAGAAACTCTCATGGTTTTGTCGTTTTCCGCCTCAATACCGAAAGCAAGCTGCCTGCAAAAAACACAGACAGCCTGCTGTTTATGAGTATTATAACATTCACAGGGAAAAAGCGAAAGATGTTTTTCCATTCCACTTCCGGTAAATCAAACCGTTGAAAGCGTTTTTTCTCTTTTACAGCTCATAAAAACACTCCTTATCCCCCCAGGAGCAGTGTCTGCACGCCGGATTTCTCCCATTTTCCACCAGCTTCCGGAACTTTTCGGCTTGTTCTCCCCGA
>OIZR01000489.1_pt1 | contig 29832 bp, 23 predicted proteins | sample 1588591 | NCBI WGS metagenome assembly OIZR01 (sample SAMN03283249) | human gut metagenome | biome: human-associated habitat; material: feces | host: Homo sapiens | place: USA | collected 2013 | reverse complement strand
CAGGGCTGCCCGATAAATTGGAATTTGCGAATCCGTTAACTAATGGATTGCTATTCCATAATAAACTATACAATATAAATACAAGTGGGCTTGGCGAAGAAACAAAAGCAAACAGAATTTGACTACTCAGCTACCAATAGTAGCACTACGCTCACAATAATGATAAACAAAATGACCAGGCAAACCAAGCGAGGGTTCGCCTGCCCCTTTGGTTTCCATTTGAGTCTACCCAGACGGTAAGCATTGTAAAGCCAGAACAAGCCAAATATGACAGGGATGATGACCAACAGCATTAGGCCAAGCTGACCATCGCTGAGCTTATGAGGAAATCGAGGAAATAGCAATATACTCGTGCCTCCTTTCAGAAAGAGTGTATAATAGAACCAATACTAAATAATGACTCCTGAACATTGGCCCATTTTTTCTGCGGTGAAAAAACAGCCATCAGATAGGCGAATAGTATCTTCATCAATAGGCATTGAATTTCTGCCCTTCCCAAGATAGAAGAAAGCACACAAACGGAGAATCACACATCAAATTTCGATTTGCCGAACCCATTATACCATGCTGTGAAACAATCCACAATAATGACGGCTGTCGAAAGGGCCTCAACTAAAGCACAACAGCATTTGAGGTAATAGTTTCTATAGCCCAAACATCTCCTTTGCAATGCGGTCAGCGGCTTTGACCAAGCCAACCAGCACCAGCATATTGAAGATGACCTCGCCCAGATAACTCCAGACCTGTGTCACAACAGACGCATCCGGGTCAACAACGACCGTTCCGCTGGACGCAAAGGCCGAAAAGATGATGCAGGCCAGCACAATGACCGCACCTTCCATGCACACGCCGATATAGCTCCGCAGGAACGCCTTGCCGAAATGGGTGGTATGCTCGCCCGCAAAGGAAGCCAGCGCCACCGGCGACAGGGCGGCATACATATAGAGCTTAAAAAACCGCCCATAAACGGTCAAAATCATGATGAATGCCAGTACCGTGATGAACAGGCTGCCCAGCAGCGTGACCAGCCACAGAGGAATGCTGGCGAGGAAGCCCACATCCTCAATCGCCGTAATGATTTCAGGCGGCAGTGCTGCCGATGCGCTTGTGATGCCGCCCACGCTGCTTGCTGCGGTCGCCACAATGCCATTGCAGACATCGAAGATATTGACCATCAAATCCATGCCGTAAGTGATACCCAGCTTGGCAAGAATAAAGTATATGAAATGCTTGAACACATACTCCGGGCGCTGAAAGTCCCGGAAGGTTGCAGAGCTTTTGAAAATGCTGATGGCAAAGAACAGCACCAGCAGTCCGTAGCCAATGGCTTGCATGGCCCCGTTGATGGTCGTTACCGTACTCCAGATCGTGCCGCCCTTAAAGGTCTGGGGCGATTCTGTCAGCAGCGTCCACATCTCTGCCAGCTTCTCGTTCCATGTGGTCAACGCATTTTCCAAATTGTCTACGATCCAGTTGTTGTCCAAGTGTTCACCTCCTATTGAAAGCATCTGCCCAGGCTGTTATAATGAGAGCCGGTGATGAAAATGGTATATGTTTGTGAGCATTGTCATTTTCTGTTTTCCCGTCATTCCGTGCCAAACCGCTGCCCGGACTGCGGAAAAGAAGCGATTCGTCCCGCAGAGCCTGCGGAAGTGCAGGAATTTGAGAAGCAGTTAGAAGATGCTCAGAATAATCCGCTGTAAAGAAGTGATGACTTCCCGAAAGAAGCCATCACTTCTTCTTTTTTAGATTGCACCGATGGCCGTCAGGATTTCTTTTGCAAAGGCAATCAGCAGGCCGCCGAACAGGCACAGAAAACCCTGTGTTCTCTGGCTGGCATCGTGGGACTGGATGGACATACCCACCTGCACAATGCCCCAGCCGAGGATGATGACGCCCAGCGCCTTGATGATGCTGAAAATGAAGTCAGAGAGGTTGTTGACGATGGTCAGAGGGTCGCTGCCCGCTGCAAATGCAGGCGTCGCAAGGGCGCAGAGCATCAGCACTGCTGCCGCGCCCGTCCAGTAGCCACGCTTCAGCAGCTTGCCGCGCTTATGGAGCTGCCGGGGAGTATCATTCTTCTTGTTCATTTTGAGAGTCCTCCATTTCAATGAAATCGTAATCGTCCAGCGCATGGAACTCGTAAGGAAGATCGGGCAGCGCATAGTCCGGTGCCTCCTGCGGTTTATGCACATAGGGTTCCGCGCCGCCTGCCGCAGACTTCTTGAAGTTGGGGTGGCGCGTAATGTCGTATTTCTTATCCAGCACAGGCTTTTCGCCACGGATCAGCAGAATGGCGTCGTCGGTGTCCATCATGCGGATTTCGTCGATCATCATCAGCTCACGCCCCGCCTGCTGGTAGTTGGTGGAGCTGGAGCCGTTGCGCCCTTTGGTCTGGCCCCGTGTCCGGGTATCCAGCGTTTCTTTGCCCAGCAGTTTGGACATGAACTCCAGAGAGGTCGGCTCGTTGCCGCCGCCCAGGAACAGCAGCGTGTCGCAGTTGCCGATGATGCCCTCCCATTCCTTTTCGTACAGCGCCTTGATGTTCTGGATGTTCTGCACAATGATGTTCAGCCCGATGTTGTAGCTGCGGCAGGTGGCAAGGATTTTGGGATAGCTGTCTGGCTGGGCCACATTCGCCCATTCGTCCTGAATGACCCGCACCGGCACGGGCAAGCGTCCGTTGTACTTCTCGTCCGCCCGGTAGTACAGCTCCTGAAAGCATTGGGTATAGAGCATACCGATGAGGTAATTCATGCTGGCATCGTTGATGGGGATGACGCAGAAGATCGCTCGCTTCCTTTCACCCAGAGAGCCGAAGTCCATATCGTCCCTGGCGGTCATTGCCGCATACTGCGGGATGTTGAACGCCGCCAGGCGGACAGCGGCAGAAATCAGAATGGATTTTGCCGTCTTGCCGGCAGCTTGCTTGAATACTTTGTACTGCTTCACCGCAACATGGTTTGGTTGTTCCTCCTCCAAGGCCTGAAAGAGCAAATCCAGCGGACTGCGGTAGCCCTCGTCCTCCTCGCGCACCTCGGCATATTCCATCATGAACAGCATGGTTTCAAAATTCTGTTCCTCCGGTGGGGCTTCGCTCATGAGGTAGAGCATCAGGGCGGAGTCCAGGGCAATCTCGGCCTTCTCCCAGAAGGGGTCATTGCTGGAGGCATTTCTTGGAGTGGTGTTCTTGATGAGGTTGTCGATGAGCTTCAGCACATCCTTCTCATCCCGCAGATAGCGGAACGGGTTGTAGCAATCGGATTGACCGGGGTCGATCAGGTTAAACACCTTCACATCGTAGCCCTGCTCGGTCAGCAGATGGCCGGTGGTGCGCAGAATCTCACCCTTGGGATCTGTGATAAGAAAAGAACAGTTGGCGCTCAGCACACCCGGCAGGCAGAAGAACCGTGTCTTACCGGAGCCGGAACCGCCTACCACCAGAATGTTCAGATTGCGCCGGTGCTTGTGACCGTCCATGCCGATGCAGACGCGCATGGTCAGGATGACATTTCCGTTCGGGTTGCTGGGGTCTTTATACTTTTGACACAGTGCCTTGGGGTCGCCCCACTTGGCGCTGCCATATTCCTCGCCCGGTCGCCGGTTCTCACGGCTGGCGTAGTAAAGGCCAATGCCCATGCCGTAGCAGCAGAGGGCAATCGCCATGAATTTCAGCGTGTGCGCCGTCCAGCGGATGGCAAAGGGGCGCTCCAGCAGACTGCTGAAACGCCCCATCAGGTCAAATATCGTCATGCCGTCCTCATAGCCGGTGGCAAGCAGCGCCGCCAGCCACAGGACAGGTATCACAAGTGCCGCCCACATCGGGGCGGCACTGCGAAAGCTGCGATTGGACTTCATACCATCAATAGCCGGTCTTGGGCAGCGTTACCGTTGTCTTGGCATAGACGCCGGTCAGGGTGCGGGAAACCGCCTGAATCCACTGCCCGTTATACAGACCACCCACATCAGCCACATTGACAAGGCTGCTGCCATTGGACAGGCCCTTTGCGACCGTGCCGCTGATGGAGGGTGTTTCCACTTGTGCAAAGCCAGCCTTGACCTGTCCGAACACGAACATGACCTCTGTGATACGCTCATTGGAGGCCAGCTTCAGAATGGCGGGGCGGGCATCCAGCACATAGTTTTTGCTGGTGGAAAGGTTGTCTGCCAGAGTGCGGTAGCTGCTGCCGGAGAGATTGGTCTTATAGACCACCTTGTAGGAAAGCTGCTGGTTGTAGGTGCCGGTGACGATCTGGTTCAGCGTCATCTGACCGGGCAGCGTATCACGCCAGTAGAAGGAACTCAGCGGCACCGTGGAGGTGTTGGCAATGTCCTTCAGGGTGTAGCGGATGGGCTGACCGGGCATGACCTCCTTGGGGCCGGTCTTGGTGATGGATACGCCGGTGGCCACGCTGCTGTCCAGCACCTCAAAGGTCACGATCTGGCCCTCATACTCCAGATACGCCGTCATGACGGTGGGATTGACCGCGTAATAGGCTGGGGCGCTTACCTCACGAATGGTGTAGCGGGACAGGGGCAGCAGCTTGGAAACTGCTCTGCCGTTCCGGTCGGTGCGGATGGTGTCCACCTTGTTGCCCGCTTTATCGTAGACCTCAAAAACGGCCCCCTCCAACAGCGTACCGGCAGGCAGGCCGTTGATAGAGTTATCATCCGCAGACTTCTTGATGATCTGGATTTGACCACGGACAGCGGTGTTTTCCCATGTAATCTCAGAGGTTGCACCGTACTGGACATAGATGGTTTTGAGCTGCGTGTCCAGGATGTAGCCGTCCGCCGCCTGAATTTCACGCAAATAATAACGGCCATCCGCCAGTCCTTCGTCCATGTAGATGTAGCCGTTCTGGTCGGTGGTGTACTGGCCGATGGGGTTGTGGTTGCTGTCATACAGCAGGAAGGTAGCGCCATAAATGCCCTTGCCGGTATCCGCGTCCACCTTGTGCAGCAGGATATTGGAGGTCTTGCGGTTGGTCAGCGCCAGTGTTGCAGTCTGACCGTCCTTTACCTCCACCTGCTGGGGCGTGGTATCCAACTGATAGCCGGAGACGGTTTTCAGCTCCGTCACGGTGTACCAGCCGCTGTCAAGCTGCGGAAGCTGGATCACGCCGTTTCGGTCGGTGGTGTAGGTACCGATGATCTCACCATTCATCTTGCGCACTTCAAACTGAACGCCGGAAAGCCGCTTGCCGCTGCTTTCATCGCTCTTGGTAATGATAAGCCCGCCGATGGGCGTGTTGGTAAAGGTCAGAGTTTGGGTATCGTCCGGGTTGACCACTACGGTCTGGGTGCGGGTGTTTTCATCAATGGAATAGCCGGGAATGGTCTGGACTTCTGTGACCATAATCGTGCCGGTGATTTGATTCAGAATGATCTGGCCGTTCTGGTCGGTCACATACAGTCCATTGGAGGACAGTTTACCGCCTTCAGCATCCACGAACCGGCCATCGGCGTAGGTGATCTTGAACTGAACGCCCTCCAGCGGCTTTCCGGTTACAGAGTCAACCTTGTTGATGACAAGGCCCCCCAGCTTCTTGTTTTTGATGGTGATGGACTGCGTATCGCCGCCGCTGCCGATGACAACATTGGTCACAGCTTTTTCAATCACATAGCCATCAGGTGCTTTGACTTCCGTCAGCATATAAGTACCGGGCAGCAGATTTGTCAGCTTGATCTGGCCGTGGGCGTCGGTGGTGAAGATGCCGTTCTGCGTTGCGGTCGCCGTGCCGATCACACCGTCCAGGCCAACCTCGCAGCCTGCCGCTGTGGTAATGCGGAACTCCGCGCCGGACAGAGGCTCGCCGGTGGAGGCATCCACCTTGGTGACGATCAGCGCGCCCTTGGGCTGGTTCTTGAAGGTCAGGCTCACCGTCTTTCCAGGCAGGACGCTGATGGTCTGGGGCTGGGTGTCGATGGTGAAGCCGCTGGGCGCACGGGTTTCCGTCACAACAACGCTCTTGCCGGGTTCCAAACCGTCGATAAGGATTTCGCCGTTTTCATCGGAACGGTAGATGCCGTTGCTGGTGCCGATCACGCTGCCATCGGCGTAAGTTACCTTGAATTCCGCATTTTGGAGGGTAATGCTGGGGTCAACCGCGCATACCTTCCGGATCAGCAGACTGCCTTTGGGGGTGTTGCCGAAGTAGAGCTGCACCACATCCTGCTCTTTGCCGCTGATGTAGGCAGTCTGCGGCGCAGTGTCGATGACATGGCCGCTGTCGCTGGCAAGCTCCTCCACAATGTAGGTGCCTTCCCGCAGTCCGGTGACGGTAAAGCTGCCGTTTGCAGAAGTCTTATAGGTGCCGATGACCGTGCCGCCCGTGCCAGAGGTGCCGGTGAGGTACTTCACCTGAAAGACGGCATTAGACACCGCTTCTCCGGTGACGGAATCATACTTCCACACCACCAGCGCAGACAGAGGGATATTTTCAAAGGTCAGTGTCTTGCCGGTGCCGGACTGGATATAGACCTCCTGTGTGGCTTCCTTGATGGCGTAGCCCGTGGGCGGCTCCAGCTCCGTCACTTTGTACCAGCCATCCCGCAGACCCGTAAGCTGTAACTGGCCGTTTTCATCGGTGTAGAAGGTGCCGAGGTCGTTGATCTCGCCGCTAACCGTGTTGTTGCTGGCATAAGTGACCTGGAACTTTGCTCCTTGCAGCGCATCGCCGGTCACGCTGTCCACCTTTTTGACCGTCAGGCTGGGCTTCTTGTGATTCTCAAAATAAACAGTGTGGTCGCGGTTGGGATAGAGCGTTGCAAGCTGGCTGGGAGCGTCCAGCAGATAGGGGGACGGCACGGATTTTTCCGTGATCTCGTAGACACCGGGCAGCATATTTCTAAGCTCTGCCTTGCCCTCGCTGTCCGTCTTGATCTGGTCAACGCTGTGGCCGTCTGCCGCCCGGACTTCAAACACGGTATTGGCGATAGGTTCGCCGGTGTCAGCGTCATGCTTATACACGATGAGGTTGGGGCGCTTCTGGTTCTCCACGGTCAGGGTGCTGGTTTTGCCGGGGAACAGCTCCATGTGGTACTCCCGCACATCCAGAATGTGAGAGGAGTCCGTGGCAGTCTCCCGCACGGAATACACGCCGGGTTCCAAATCTGCAATCAGGATCTCGCCCTGTTCATTGGTGGTGCGGTCGAGGTAATGAGTCCCATCCTCAATCTTGGCGATACGGAAAGTAACATTTTTCAGCTGGGAGCCGTCCGAGCTGGTCTTGATAATCTGGAGAGAGGGCTTGATGGTGTTGGTAAACACGAATTGGGCGTCCTCGTTGGGGTCAAGCTGGATAATACGCTGCGCCTGGTCGATGATGTAGCCCTCACAGGCTTTCTCCGTGACCACATAAGCGCCGGTGGGCAGCTTGCTCAGGTCAATCTCGCCGTTTTCATCGGTGGTAAATTCCTTGGGACCGTAGCTGCCGTCCACGGACTTGATTTCAAAGACGGCGTTGGGAATGACACGGCTGGGGTCGGTGGAATCCACCTTGACCAGCCGCAGTCCCGGCTTCACATCGTTGAAAAACAGCAGCTCTTTGATGCCGTCCCCTGCGGCCAGCTCCACCTCCTGCGGGGTGGTGTCCAGGATGTGACCATCGCTGCCGGTATCCACCTCCACGGCGCGGTAGGTTCCGGGGGTGACATCCGTCAGCAGGATCTCGCCAAACGCATCCGTGCGGAACTTGCCCAGGGAAACACCGTCCCGCCAGACTTCAAAGGTGACATCGGCCATGGCTACCATATTCTTGCGGTCGTACTTGATGATCCGCAGTCCGGGCAGCTCCTGATTTACCAAAGCAAAGGTCGTGGTTTCGCCGGTGGCAACAGAGGCGGTATAGGTGGTATCGTCCTTCAGCCAGCCGGAGGGGGCGGTGATTTCTTTGATCTCATAGGCACCGGGCTTGATGTTGTCGAAGATGGCATAGCCCGCGAAGTTGGTTTCGGCGGAATAGACTGTGCCGCTTTCAATGTGCTTGACCTGTACCATGGCTCCGGGCAGGTGCGCGCCGGTGTTGGACAGCTTTTCAATGCGAAGGGTGCCGTAAGGTTCATTCCAGAAGGTGATCTCCGCCACCTTGCCATACTCTACCTTGATGTTCTGTGCGGGGGTATCGCTGAGCAGGTGATCCAGCGGGGCGACACGCTCATAGACGGTGTAGTTGCCCGCAAGGGGCAGAGGAATGGTAACGGTGCCGTCCGAGCGCGTGCTGAAGGTGCCAACGGTAGCTCCGTCAGGGCCGACTACCTCAAAAATCGCGCCGCCCAACGGGGCGTCCGTACCTGCCTCCAGCTTGGTGATCTTCAGGCCGGTGTCAGGCAGCTCCACATCAATATCATCCCCATAGTTGCTGTATGTGGACAGGCGCATGGTAACGGTGGGGTCGGTGTCGCACATATAATTCTGGAGCTGACCGTATTTGTTCTGCTCTGCGCAAACAGCGTAGAACACAGCGTATTTGTAGACATCGGTGGTAAAGGACAACTGGACGCTGCCGGTCTTACCCGCCACCGCAGAAGCAGGGTACAGGATTTTGAACTTGCCCGCATAGCCGTCGCCGGTGCCGGAGGTGGTAATGGTGGTAATATCCTTGTTCTCCATGTCCACGATTCGCGTTCCTTCAGGCACGGAGGCGGGGTCAGAGAACGCCACGCGGATGGCATAGTTGCACACCCAGGTGTCGGAATGGAGGGTGAACACCTGCTGCTTATACTGCTGGCCATTCACGGTGATGGGATAGGCTACATCCCGGTCGGGCGTGGCAGTCACGCGGGGAGACAGGACTTTGCTCCAGGTCGTGCCACGCGCATAGATGTCCTTTGACGCCGCAAGGATGGCCTGCGCCCGCTGAAGCTCCACGCCGGTCAGATTGGGATTGACCTTGAGATTGCTGATGTCCCAGTTTGGGAGCAGGTAGCACCACAGCGCCATTTTGGTGGCGTAATATGCCTGATACTTGTTTTCCAGCTTCAGCTCCGAAAGGCCACGGGTGGGGTATCCGTTGGCGATGATACCCATGACCTTCGGGTCGTTGCCCTTCTCCTCAGCAAGATACTTGATGCTCTCACCGGGAGCAACCGACTGCGGGACGCCCTTGGTGTTGGGGTTGACACAGTACGCGGGAATTTCCTTCGTCCTGCCTTGGCTGTCCACATAGTTGAAATAGGTGTAGATCTGCTCCCGGATGCGTCCGTTGATAGAGAGATAGGCCAGCTTTTGCCCGCCGTTGTAGATATTCACTTCACCGAGGGCTTCTTCCTCACTGCCGGCAGCCAGAGCGGTAGCCGGGAGCATCCCCAGCACCGTGACCAGCACCAGCAGCAGTGCGATCAATCGTTTTTTCATGTGTGTTCCTCCTGTGTTTGGAAATAGAAAAGGCGGTATGCTTTTCACATACCGCCCGCGTGTGGATATGAAATTGTCAGCTTACATAGATGCTGTACTCGGTGTACTGAAACACGCCATCCTTGTAGACATCCCATGCTTCCATGAAGTAGGTTCCCGGCGGGCAGCTGTTGAACAGCTCCGTGATCTGTTCCGCCCGCCACGGCCAGAAGCTCTGGGGCGTGACCTCTGCGGGAATGGTCAGGTTGATCTTCACCTTATCATTCCCGCTGGGGAATTTTACAGGTGCACCGTTCTGCCATGTCTCCGGGTTATCTCCGATGGCATTATACAGGGTATAGAGCATCCGGCGTGTTTCGTAGAGGTTCCGCTGGAACAGGTAATCCAGTCCGCCAATGTTGAAGTGCCTTGCCTCGGCTTTCGGCAGCTCCGGCTGGGGCAGCTTGCTCCAGTCGCAGGTTGGTGTTGGAAGCTCTCCCAACGGACCGCTGGAAAAGGCGTTCTTATCCCAGCGGGATACATCCTTGATGGTGTAGTCCGTGCCATCGCTGCACCGGATCACATCGCCCACCTTGGGGACATAGCGGGAGCCGTCTGCAACAGCCGCTTTGGAAACCGCCTGCTTCGTTGCTTCGCCCGTGTAGGGTTTGCCGCTCTCCACCTGGACACAGTGATTTGCGCTGTCCCAGTAGACATTGAAGCCGACTTTCTCGCCAATGTCCCGGAGCTTCACATAGTTATTGCCGTTGATGGTGTAGGCTTCCATCTGTACCTCCGTACCATCCACAAGGATACGGTGCTGGCTGCGCTCTGCCATGATACCGGCTGCGTAGGCCGTGGTGGTGACACCCGCCAGAAGCAAGCAGGTCAAAAAGCCCATCAGAAAACTTCCTCGTTTCATCGTCTGTACCTCCCGTGTTTTGATAGATACAGCATAGCGCGGCACATTTTTACTGTCAAAAAATCAAGCGGCCTTTGCCTGCACACACCAGCGGTAATCCGGTTGATTCATCACGCAGGTCACAAGGGTAAGGATATTGTCTGCGCTGTCATTCAGCACGGATACATCGTTGACGGAGATCTTCGACACGGAGTAGACCTCGTAGGTGCGGGTACCGAGCTTGGTGGTGTAGGTGATCTTATCGCCAATGGACAGCGTGTGGATCTTGCCGAAGTGGTTTGCCACGCCACGGTTATGCGCGGCAAAGGCCACATTGCCGTTCCAGATGGAGGTGCTGGAGAAATGCCCCGCGCCCTTGGCCAATGCCGCGCTGTCCGTACCCTGGTAGACCTTCACAGTCAGGCCGATGGCAGGGATTTTCAGCGTTCCCAGATGACCGGCAGCGTAGTACAAGTCCTCCGTCACCGCTGTGTATGCCGGTGTCCAGTAGCTGCCATTCGTGCTGCTGTCGGTTCCGGCCGTGCCGCCGATGGAGGGCGGGACAACAGTAACACCGCCTGTGCTGACGCTCCCGCTCTGCCCGGTCACAAGGTTCGGAGTCAGGTATTCGCCCGCGTTCAGGGTGTAGCTGGCAGGACTGCCAAAGGTGGGCGGGATGAGCGCCGCGCTCTTGCTGCGGTCGATATTCACGCTGTCATTCACACCGACATAGATGGTTTCATCGGAAGTGGGTCTGCCGAATAGTCCCGCGCTGGGAGCATCAAACTCATATTCCAATGCGGATGCAGGCATAGAAAAAGCCGTCATCAAAGCGCAGACGGCAAGCAGCATGGAGAGCTTCTTTTTCACTTACTCATACCCCCGTTTCTTGTTCTGATAGTGCTTATATCCCTTGTAGCCGCCGTAGCCGACGCCACCCAGCGCCAAAATGCCCAGAGGGATCAGCAGCAGCGCGTAGTTGAAGTCCTCTGCGGTATTCTGGGCATCTGCGTTCTCAGCAGAAGGTGTTGCTCCGGTTGCCGTGAAAACAGCGGTATAGACGATGGTATCACAGCTTGTTTTCGTGACCTCGCCGCCGTATTCCACGGTCACGGTGTAGCCGGTGGCGGTCTTGCTGTACGCCGTGCCGGTATAGGTCGCATTGGCGGTGTAGCGGAAAGCCTCCACAAAGTCGCCCATGTTGCCGGTGGGGACTTCCTGCCAGTCCACATCGGCCAGCGTCAGGGTTCGTCCGCTGTCCTCAATGGTCTTGGGAATGAGAGAAATATCGGCATCATTCAGATTGGGATAGGTGCGCTTGGCAGATACCGTCCAACTGCTGTTTTTGTACCCGGCAGCTTCTACGGCGATGCTGGGATAGTTGGGCTTCAGCGTTCCACTGTACCCATCTTCGGTCACGACCTCCAGCTCCGGCTCCAGGGTTTTGATGATCTCCTCCAAATCCTTGGTTTTGGAGTCCAGCGTCAACACTTCGATGTATTCCTTGGTGTCTGTCTCCGTCAGGTCATTCTTCAGCAGGTCAAGGAGCGTATAGGTTTTGCCCTCACGCTCAAAATCTGCGGTGGGAATGGCCGTGGGGTCATCCTTTGTGGTCAGGTAGTAGACCTTCTCCAGATGGGCAATGCCGTTTTCTTCACTGACGCGGACTTCTGCGGGATAGACTGCTGCCGGAGCAGGCACCAGCAGCGGCAAGGTCTCTCCGGCGTTTTCCGTTATCGTGTCAGCGTCAACCGCCAACGCGGGGACGCTCATACTGCACAGCATGGCGGCTGCGCAGAGCATCATACAAAGTTGCTTTTTCAAACTCTGTTCCTCCTCAATCATCTTGTTTTTTCGGTTTTGTGGATCGCTGCCTTAACCACTTCCTGAACGGGCGCGGTCTTATCCGTGGCTTGGCTCTCAGCCTTGATCGCCGCCAGCTTACTCTTGACGGATGGACGCAGCTTACCCTCCGTCGTATCCTGCTCCGTAAATGCTTTCGCACCAGTCCCGCGCTCCCTGGAGCTGTTGTCGGACGGATCGCGGGCCTTTGCTTTTTTTGCGCTTGCCTCCTCCTGCGTCGGAGCCGGATAGCCCATGCGCTCAAAGATGCGGTTGATCTGCTTGGCGTCTTTGGCCTTTGCCATGATCTCCACCATGCCGGTGTTCTCCACCTTGTTCACGATGGGGTAGTAGAGAACGCCGTAGCGTTTGGCTTCACCGTGGAAGCCTGCCAAATCTTCCTTCTTGACGGAAAAAATGGTCAGCTCCTCGCCGTCGTGGATCAACCGCTTCAGGTTGGTCTTGCCCGCCAGCTTCTGATTGTCATTGGCAAGGGCAATCAAAAGGGCCGCAAGGTTCTTTGCCCCCAGCCCTGCCAGCTTGACGGCGCTCTCGGTGATTTGGATACCCTCTTTCACCATCAGGTCAGCGGTTTCGCCGCTGGTACTCATGCTGTTGTTCCTCCTTCCTCAATTCAATCTTCTGATTGGTCTGTGCTTCCTGCACTTGTTCGCGTACCTGCGGGATGTCCGCTTGTATTCTGCGGCAGAGTGCAAGTTCCCGGCGTTTCTCCCGCAGGGAGGCGGTATGCCGGTCGATCTCGGCGGTACATTGTGCCTTGGCTTCTTCATCAGGGGCATTCCTCCTTTCTCCATAAAGTGGTTTTCGTTCTTCGGTCAGCTTGGTGATTTCAGCTTCCAGATTGGAAATCTGCTCCGCAAGCTGCGCTGGGGTTGTGATGTTCTGTGCCATCAGATATTGGAATTGCTTTTGATAGCGTTCCAGCCGGATGACTTCTTTGCGAATAGGAAAAGCTGCCCGGTAGGACGGCTTTGCCCGTCTTGCACCGCGCAGCAGATACACATATCGGAAATAGAGTGCGAGGAAACCGGTGATCTTCCGTTTGGGATAACGGGACAGCTTGCCCTTCACACGATAGCGCTTCGTATGATAGACCGACTGCTTTGGCTTCTGGGTCGCGCCGCTGCGCTGTCCCATGAGCCGCTGCTTGATGGCTTCTTCGGTATAGCCTTCGCCCAGGCTGTCCAGACGGACAAATCGCTTGCCACCGGGTGGGCGTACAGCGGTGTACTTCCGGTTGGGGCCGCTTTTGATCTCATAGCCGTTTCTCTGCAACAGCAGGAGAAAGGTCTGGTAGGTATAGGCTTCTCCGATGATACGGTCAATGTCCTCCCGGATGATGCCCCGCACGGTGGGTCTGCCATCCTGCTCCGCCTTCCATTCGCCGTAGTGCTTGCCCTTGCCCTCCGGAGTGATGATAGACAGCCCGTTTTCACGGCACAAATCATCCGATATTTTTTGAACCTCTTGATAATAGCTTTCTGGATTGGAATGATATTTCTTTCCGTCCATGTATGACACCGAGTTAACGATGATATGGTTATGAAGATGCTTCTTATCAAGGTGTGTACCGATGACCACCTGAAAGCGCCCCTTGAATAATCTTTTGCAAAACTCCATCCCAATCTCATGCGCCTGCGTTGGTGTGACCTCGCCGGGGACGAAGGACTGAATAATGTGAAAACCGAGAACGCCGCCCATCTTATTCCAGTATCGTTTTGTGTCCATCATTTCTGCATACGCAGTTTCAATGGTGTGGCAATTAATTGTTTTCGTGAAAAAAGTCTGTTCCGTTTTCTCCGGATTCGTGATGTAAGCCACACCTGCATCCAAGGAGGTCTTTTCGCTATTGACCACATAATTGACCCGTTTATCCAACCGATCCCGGATAGCAATTATTTTTGTGACTGCCATCTCAGCACTTTTTCACCCGTTCCCATATCTCTTTCAGCAACTGTTCCACATATTCCATTTCCCCTTTTGTGACATATTTTCGGCTGTTGGCAATGCGGGCAATCTGATTGATGTTATTTCCTATGGCCGAGAGCTGCGCCAACAATTCTGGCAGCTCGTCCGGTGGCCTGGGGCGTATCTCGACGCCATCTATCAGATTCCGGATAAACTGTTCCGTAGTGAAGCCGGACAATGCTACCTGCTCTTTCAAATGGGTGTGTTCCTCTTCGGTGAGATGTATTTCCACGCGCTTATTTCTTCTTCGTATCTTCGCTTCCTCCTCTCTCAGCATGGGGGTATTAGGGGGCTTGCCCCTTAACAAGCGCATTTGACCGGTCAAATGCTATGCTTGCCAGGACAGCGCACCGAAGGTGCGCTTCCTGCTCTACTCGTCCGAAAAAGTATCCCGCGCTCAGGCCCTTGCCCGGTCTTGCCCCATGGCCCGCTGGCGGATCTGCAAATACTCGTTATAGTCCTTGCCCTTGCGGGGCGGATTGTCGATCACCGCATAGCCAGCCAACGCTTCCTTGATTGCCGCCGAAGCTGTCCGTCCCGGCTCATCGTTATCCAGGCAAAGGACGATCTGCCGCACACCGGGATTGTCCTTCAGGTACTGCGCCAGGGCAGCGGGAACACGGAAGCGACCGCCTTTGCCGGGGCGGTAGATACCGGCCAGCGAAAGGCAGTTCGCCTTGTGCCAGTCCTGCCCACGCATTTTGAGGATGGTCAGATAGGACAGGGCATCAATGGCGCACTCAAACACGCAGACAGTCTGACTGCCGGCTTTCAGCGGGACAGCAAAGGAAAACCGCTTATCACTGCCGGGGACTTCACCCATGAAACGCTTTTCCGAGAGCGTTCCCCGCAGAGTCGCATACCGGGGCTGCTCTCCTTCAAAGCCGACGAACACGCAGTTGTGCCGCTGTCCATCCTCATAGAGCTGCCCGGTTTTAATACAGTGGTTGATGACCTCCGGGGCAATGCCGCGCCCATGCAGGTACGAAAAAACACGCCTGTTGTCGGCGTGTTTGGGTGGGAGCGCAAATTCAGTTTTCGATACCGGAGCTGCTTGCTCCGGCGTGGCGGCCAGCGTTGGCGCCGCTCCGAGAATCCGCTGCACAGCGTCCAGAAACGGGATGCCCTCCACCTTGGTCAAATAGTCCAGCGCGTTCTTACCGCCGATGTTGCGTGACCACCAGCACCACTTCCCATTGGATATTTTGAGGGAATCGTGGGTGCGGGTGGAGTAGACATTGCCGCCCTTATGCACCAGCTCCTGCGGTTCAAACTTCAGAAGGTAGGTCAACAGGTCCATCTCACGGGCAAGGGCGATTTGTTCTGGTTCAATATAGGCCATCAGTTATCACCCTTATTTCGGGAGAACAGATACATTTCATAATCCGTGGTCGTATAAAGTGTCAGCAGTGGGAAATCGGAAGCCGACAGCTTTTTCAGTTCTTTCATGGGCAACGGAGTGGGTTCCTGAAAAAGTGCAAGAATGGAATCACGCTTTGTCATCATCCGAAAGAGGAAGTTGAGTTCGGAGTCGGTCAATGTTTCGGCTAACTCAGGAAGCAATTTCCGAACCCCACTGATAAATGTGGCTTGTTCCATACGCATTCGCTTATAAATCTCTTTTTCCAAGTTACGCCGCTTTTCTTGTTTTGTACTTTGTGCCATGATTCAATCTCCTATCTATTTTTGTGATTACCGCACTAATCCCGTCCGCATTTTGTAGGCGTAGTTTGCAACGCTGTACCGCTTCATGTACGCATTTTCAGTCGGTACATTGCTGTCCAGATCAATGCCCTTCAATCGCTTATCGTTTTCACCGTCCAACACGGTTTCGACGGGAATAAAATCGACCTTGCCGAAACAATGAAGATTGCCGCCGAAGATGCCGCCTACGGTATGCCAGCCACGGTCACCGCACACCCACAGCACCTTAGCTCCTGCCGGGAGACCCCCAATGGGCTGCTTCAGAACGACCACAGAGCGGGGCTGCGCACCCGCCACCTCGTAATATCCCTCCTGCTCCGCCTTTTCGTATGCCTGGATCAACTTCTTGAATTTGTGCTGCGGCTGGATATGTACCCAGCTCTCCTGGTATCCCATGATCTCAAACCTCCTTCAAAACATTATCGCTCCATCTGCGCTGCTGGACGCGCAGGCGGGCGCTGGTTTTCATCCGGCTCAGCGTCCACGACCTCCGGTTCCCGCTTATCCAGATTCAGCAGGGCGTTCAGCTCCTCCAATCTGGCGGTCTTGGCCTTCAGCTCCTCCTCGCGGGCAAAGGGCTTCTGCACCTCCACCTTGGCAGTCTCAAGCTGGGCCTGCAGGTCAGATAGCCGCTCCCGGCAGACCTGTTCTTTTACCGGCAGCGTATCCAGCGCATTGTCCATACGCTGGATATTGCCGAACACATCGGTTCCCAGCGTCACCACATGGCGGAGCTGCCCGATCATAGCCAGCTTATACTCCTGTGCGAAGCTGTCAAAGGACAGTTCCAGTGTCAGGCCCCGGTAGGAGCCTACCTGCGTTGCTTCCGGGGAAAGCATATTCTGGCACAGTGCCAGCAGCGCAGCGCCCGCTTCTTTCTTTTCGGCATAGGTGACGCCCGCCAGAGTCATCGGGGCAAAGCCGTCAGCATTGGGGTGGGTCTGCTCCTTGACAGTGACAATGTCCGCGCCATAGCCTATTAGCCTTGCCTGCGTTTCCGCAATCTCCCTGGGGAAAGTCTTGCTGATGCTGTCCTCCAGCGCATACCGCTGGCTCAGGTGGTTGGCTTTAAGCAATTTCAGCTTGGAAACCTCAATGTCCAGATCCATCTTCTCTTTTATCATGGGGTTGCCGCTGGCCAGCGCTTTGATCTCAGCGTAGGACAAAGCCTGCTCGTCCACATCCTCGGCAGAGCGCACCGGGCTTTTGCTGGTCATGATTTGGGAAATGAATTTCTGCTTGCTCTCCACCAACTGATAGAGGTAGGCGTCAAAGGTTCCCTCGGTGACATAGCTGTAAATGTCCACTTCCGGATTTTCATTGCCCTGGCGAATGATGCGCCCCTCCCGCTGCTGGAGGTCTGAAGGTCGCCAAGGGCAGTCCAGGTGATGGAGGGCAATGAGCTTCTGCTGACAGTTGGTGCCGGCACCCATGCGCTGGGTGCTGCCCAGCAGGATACGCACCTGACCGCTCCGCACCTTGCCGAACAGGTCTTTCTTCTGTGCCTCGCTCTTGGCGTTATGGATATATGCGATCTCGTGTTCAGGAACGCCCATCTCCAGCAGCTTGGCTCGGATATCATCGTAGACGCTAAAACTGCCGTCGCCCTTGGGCGTGGACAGGTCACAGAAGATCATCTGGGTGGAACGCTGGTCTGCGGTGCGCTGCCAGATCTCAAAGACATTCTCCGCACACTTGGACGCTTTGCTGTTGGGGGCGCTGGGCAGCATGGGGTTGATGAGCCGCTGATCCAGCGCCAGCTTGCGGCCATCGTTGGTTATCAGCAGCATATTGTCCACGCTGCTGTCCACCTCGCGGTTGCGGACTTTTTCAGCCCGCTCTGCCAGCGACGCCACCATTTCCTTCTGATACTCCGACGGTTTCAGGGCGATGTTGTGGTAGTGGGCCTCCGGCACCGGCAGCTTCAGCATATCCGCTGTCTGGATGTCTGCCACATTTTTGAATACGCTCATCAGCTCCGGCAGATTGTAAAACTTGGCAAAACGGGTCTTGGCCCGGTAGCCGGTTCCCTCCGGGGACAGCTCAATGGCGGTGACTGTCTCACCGTAGTTGGCCGCCCAGGAGTCGAAGTGCTGCAACCCCTGCTCCTGCAAGGCGTTCATCTGCAAATACCGCTGGATGGTGTATAGCTCCACCATGGAGTTGCTGATGGGGGTACCGGTGGCAAACACAATGCCGCGTCCCCCGGTGATCTCATCGAGATAGCGGCATTTCATAAAGAGGTCTGAGCTTTTCTGAGCTTCCGTCTGGGCAATACCGCCCACATTGCGCATCTTCGTATATAAAAACAGATTCTTATAAAAATGGCTCTCATCAATGAAAATGCGGTCAACGCCCAGTTCCTCGAAGGTGACAACATCGTCTTTCCGGCTCTGGTCGTTGAGCTTGTCCAGCTTCATCTGCAAGCCCTTCCGGGTCTTTTCCATCTGCTTGATGGTGAAGTTCTCCGCCTTATCTGCCTTTGCCTCCTGGATGCCCCACATGATCTCCTCTATCTGCTGCTCCAGAATGGCCCGCTGGCGCTCCACGCTCATGGGGATCTTCTCAAACTGCGAATGGCCGATGATGACGGCATCGTAGTCGCCGGTGGCGATCCTGCCGCAGAATTTCTTGCGGTTCTTGGTTTCAAAGTCCTTTTTGGTGGCAACGAGGATGTTGGCGGCAGGATAGAGCTGCAAAAACTCGCTGGCCCACTGCTCGGTCAGATGGTTGGGAACAACGAACAGGGACTTCTGGCAAAGGCCCAGCCGCTTACTCTCCATGGCAGCGGCCACCATTTCAAAGGTCTTGCCCGCGCCCACCACATGGGCCAGCAGAGTATTCCCGCCATAGAGGATATGAGCAATGGCGTTCACCTGATGTTTCCGCAATGTGATCTCCGGGTTCATGCCGGAGAAATTGATGTGACTGCCGTCATACTCACGGGGTCGGTTGGAGTTGAACAGGATGTTATAGGCTTTGCAGATGGTCTCCCGGCGCTCCGGGTCTTTCCAGATCCACTCTGTAAAGGCTTCCTTGATCAGCTCCTGCTTGCTCTGGGCGATGGCCGTCTCCTTTTTGTTGAGGACGGCGATCCTCCGCCCGTCCGGGTCATACTGGTAATCAAAGATGCGGACATCCTTCAGGTTCAGGCTGTCCTCGATGATCTCATAGGCGTTGACCCGCTTGGTGCCGTAGGTGGTGAGAGCCTTCACATTGCCCCGGTCCTTGCTCTTGCCCTCAATGCGCCACTCGCCGGTGATCTTGGAGTAGTGGACCTTGATATTCCATTGAGCGCTCCGGGGCGTACCCAGCGTTTCAAACATGAATTGCCGGATATACTCCGGGTTCAGCCATGTGGCACCCATCCGGACGGATATCTCACTGGCAGTGAGGTCCACCGGCTGCACCTTTGCCAGAGCATCTGCGTTGACCTGAAATTGCGGGTCCTGCGCCGCCTTTGCCTGGGCTTCCGCCAGCTTTTTTCTTACATTGCCGGAGAGGTATTCATCTGCGGGCAGATACTTTTCATTGACGCCCTCAGCATAGTCCGGGTTCAGGAATACAATGCCCTTCAGCTCGGAAAACAGGGCCTCCTCGTCCTTGCCGGTGAGCTGGCTCATGTAGGCCATATCCACATGGGCTTTCTCCCCGATGGACAGGGCCAGAGCCTCCACGGCGGTATCCACCTTTTCGGCAGGCTTGTGACTGCGGATGGTGCGCTTGGTAAACAGGTCTGCCTTGCGTTTCAGGTTCCTTTCCTCATCCAGCACTTCCAGCGAACAGAGCAGGAAGTAGGAACTGTCCTGGTCAAAGGCAATGGCATTGCCACGGGAATTGATGAGGCCATATTTCCGGGTAAAGGCATCGTACAGGGTATTCAGCTTGGCCTGCTGATCCTTGATTTCTTCTTCGGGATAGTCCTCCGTCTGATACTCCAGCAGCCTCCGCACACAGTCCCGCAGCTCGATCATGCCCCTGATGCGGCTCTCGGCGGTCTTGGACACCTCCACCGGGTTCATGCGGCTGTTTTCCCGGTAGTAGATCTTGCCGTCCACCAGTGTGTAGGAGAAATTGCGGACGGTGGGGTCGGCTTCAATGGAACGGTCCTCGCCTTCCAGTTCTTCCTCCCGGTCATAGGCCGTGATTTCGCCGTGAACATTCTGGATGGCGTTGGCAAGAAGGCTGTCCAGCGGCTGATCCGGGAAGGGCGCGCAGGTCGGCTCCGGGCCATACGGGCCGGAAACCATCTTCATCTCGCCCAGCACCATGTCCGGGTTTTCCACGAAGTAGCTGTTCATCTGGATACCGTCATCATTGGTTGCGAGGTGTACCCACTCCGGTTCGATGTCTACCATGCGGTCACGCTTTTGCAGGAACAGAATATCCGAAACGACTTCCGTCCCTGCCGCAGCCTTGAACGCATTGTTGGGCAGGCGAATAGCTCCCAGCAGCTCCGCCCGCTGAGCAATGTACTTCCGCACATTGGCGGTGCGCTTATCCATGGTGAAGCTGGAGGTCACAAAGGCGATGACACCGCCGGGGCGGACCTTATCCAGCGTCTTTGCAATGAAATATTCATGGATGGACAGGTTCAGCCGGTCATACCGTTTGTCTGCCACCTTGAATTGGCCGAACGGCACATTGCCGACAGCAACATCAAAGAAATTATCCGGGAAAGCGGTTTTCTCGTAGCCCTGCACCGCAATGCCGGAGCGCTGATAGAGCTGGCGAGCTATGCGGCCGGAGAGGTCATCCAGCTCCACGCCGTACAGCTTGCTGTCCGTCATGCTCTCCGGCAGCATCCCAAGGAAATTGCCCACGCCGCAGGACGGCTCCAGAATGTTGCCTTGTGAAAAGCCCATTTGCTCCAGCGCGGCGTAAATGCTGCGGATAACCACGGGCGGCGTGTAGAACGCCGTCAGGGTGGACTCGCGGGCAGCGGCGTACTCAGCATCGGTCAGTAGCTCCTTCAGCTCACCGCACCGGGCGTTTTTTTCATCGAAGAAATCGGCCAGACCGCCCCAGCCCACATACTGCGCCAGCACTGCCTGTTCCTCTGCCGTGGCGGCGCGGCCCTCCGCTTCCACGATTTTCAGCAGACGGATGGCGTCCAGATTGCGCTGAAAGCGCTCCAGTGGTGCGCCCTCTCCGATATGGTCATCGGTGATGCAGTAGTTGCTGCCGGAAGCGTCCAGCGGCTGCGCCAGTGCGGTGTGATTTTTCTTTCTCGGTGGGGTAAGCACAAGCGGTTCATCCGCCTGTGGCTGTTCCGGTTCAATGGTCGCGGTATCCTCATGCGGCGTGGGTTCTGGTTCAGTCTGAAGAATGGTTGGAAGTTCCTGCTGCGGTGCGTCATGTTTGTGGTTGAACAGGCTGAAGGTGCCATCCATATACGCGGAAAGCTGCTCTTTTGCATCGCGGACAGAATTAAAATAGCGCTCGCCCTCTGTTATCCCGTCCAGTCGGTAGGTCAGCGCCTCCAGCATCTCCGAAGCCTTGGCTTGATCCGGGAGTTGCGCTTCAATGGCGGGAACAGCGGCGTAATAATCCGCGTTTTTCGGATAGGGACGCGAGATCTCATCCGGGGCGTCGGAAAAGCCGAAATACACCACCCGCGCCAGCCGTTCTATCTCATACTGCGGGATCTGCGCGATAGCATCCTTGCCTGGGAATCGCTTCTGGGCAATCAGGCGCTCATAGGTCTTTACCACATTGGGAATGGTCAGCTTGACCTCGTCATACCGCTTGCGGGCATACTCCCGCTGATAGGTCAGGCCCTTATGGGTTTTCGCGTAGTCATACCCGTCGTGCGCTCCACCGCTGTACTCGCCAAACTGGCCCTTGATGAATTTCTGATTCCCATCCGGCGTATGGGGATAGCAGAAGTGGGAATAGACAGATAACCGCTCCTCAACACTTCCGCTCAGAAAAAAGCGGTCGATCTCGTCCTGGGTGATGAACATTTTGCACTGGCGCAGAAAATCCGGCTGGGCGGTGAAGCTGCGTTCCGGGTAGGAAAGACCGTCCAGCACAACGCCGATCCGGTGGGTGTTGTACTTTGAGAGGCGAAAGCGTGTGATGCTGTCATCCTGGGCATAGGCATTCAAAAAGGCGTGGTATTCCTCCGACAAAGCGGTTAGTCCGCCGTCCCTTTTTGCAAAGGCCACCACATCCGCGTCCAGCTCCGGGTAGCCCTTGGGCTGGTCATGAATAGCCAGCGTCTGCGGAAAGAGGCCCTTTTCCCGTCCCTCTTTGGTCAGCTCCCGGGCGGTCATCAGGAGCGCGTCTGCCATTTCAGACAGCACCTTGTCCGGTGCCTGCTCCAGCTCTGCCGCAGACAGGTAAGTGCCTGCTTCCAGCAGCTCCAGTATCCGGGCAGACGCCCGTTCCCATGTCACTACGGTGGGGCTGTATCCGGTGCGGACACTGTCACCCTGCGCCAGATGGATACCGTCCTCCATGAACCAGACGGCGTATTTGCGGCCTTCATACTCAATGCCGCGCCCGTTTTCTGTGCCAAACTCCCGGCGCAGGAACGCGATGCAGTCCGCCGCCGGGCGCTCGCGCATATAAAACACCGCCACCCGGTAGGCACTGTTATAGGAGTTGCCTGCCGTGTAGAGAGTCTGGTCAATGACCGCCTGCGGGACTTCCCTCGCTGGGAACAGTGGGCCAGACAGATTTCCCTCCGGGGCTTCGTACACAGGGGCGTCGCCGCCCATGTCAAACAGGGCAAGCTGCTCCGCCATCACCGGGGCATTTTGCAGTCCCAGCTTGATCTTGTACTCGCCGCGCTCGATCAGGCCCTCGGTCATCTCCGTGATGACCGACCATGAAAAAACGGACTCCGATGTGCGGGAGAGGTAGCTGCCCTCCCACATCAGAAGTCCGTCCTGTTCGGCGTGGTAGCCCACCCGGATTTTATCCGTACCGGCAAGGACTTCCACCCATATATCGTTGTAGCTGTTTTTCAGAAACTCCGTGCGCTCCGCAAGGTTCTGATGAGCCTGAAAGTAATTGAAGATGTCCTGCCGCTTATGCTTCCGCCCGCCGTCATCCAGCAGAATTGCTTCGATGAGGTGGGTATCCAAAAAGGCAGGAAGTGCGTTTTCATCACTTCCTGCCTCAGTGGGTTCTTCTGTTGTCAGGCGCAGATCAGATCGTTCAGCACCATTTCCTCCGCTGAGTGCCTGAAGTTGTTCATCAGGCCCGTCCAGCGCAGCGGGTCGGTCGCTTTCAGTTCCTCCGTCACGCCCTCGGCTCTGGCCATCTGCGCCACGGTCTGTTCCACCATCTTCTGCGCCGACTGCTCGATCTCCGCCAGATGCTCCGTCAGGCGGCAGCTCGTTTTCAGATTGGTGTAGAGTACGCGCCGGTGCTTCATCAGATACTGCCGCCGCAGTTCCGCGTATTTGCCCAGATGGACTGACCGCTCCTGCGGCATCAGCAGGTTCGGCAGAAGAAAGCCGTCCTGCATCCGGTATGTGACTTCCATGATTTTCGCTCCTTTCGGTGTCAATTTGTTTCTCTGTATTTGCATCATAGCGGTTTTGGCCGTCCTTTGCAAAAAACTGCTCCCGCTGTGCCTGCATGACTGTGCGGCTGATCTCACGCAGACCCATCTCCGCAATATCGCTGGTGGCAATGCCCAGGGCATTGATGGTGGACGGCGTATTGAAATCATACACATGGGCAAATTCGTCCGGGTCAAAATACTCGTCCGCCCGCAGGCCCAGGCGAGTCAGCAGCATATAGGCCACGCTGACCTCCAGCGCATCCCGGTAGAACACCTCAAGGTTCAGATCATCCAATTCCTCCAGCAAGCTGTCCTCCCGGCAGTTCTGCAAATCCTGAAGATAGTCCGGGTAGTTATCCGCCACGGCATTGTGGCTGGCGGAGCGCACCGCCTCTGCCAGTGTTCCTTTTTCGGCAAGGTCGCCAAAGGTATTTTCCAGCGTTTCTATGACTGCTGGTTCAAAGGCTGCGTCCATTCTCCAGATAGGCAGCGGACGGGAAAAGCGGGATTCATGGGTGTCCGACACATCAAAGTAGAGCTTGAGGGGGCTTTGGCCGTTGTCGCTGAACACAGCGATGCTCTTGGCTCCACGGTTTACCCAGCGGCCAAACTGCCGGTTCCAGCGGTTCATTTCAAGCACCGCCGTGGCATCTGGGCGCTGGGCATAGATCAGGATCTGCTCGTCAAAGGGGCATTTGTAGTTATAGCAGGCGGCGCGGAGAAAGCCTGTCCAGCTTTGATAGCTGGCGGTCACGCTTTTCAGCGTATGGTCGTACAGTTCGGTGATAAGCTGAAATTTTGTGGGCAAGGGAACACCTCCTATCGCTCCGGCTCTGTCCGTTTCTTGGCTATGGGCCGGGTATTCTTTTTCGGCGTGGGTCGTTCCTGCTCCCGCGCCTCCTTGTCGTAGCAGTAAAGATAGAAATTATAATCGCCCTTATGGGGGAAGCAGCGGAGCATATATTGAAACCGCTTTGTGTCGATCCGAAAGCCATGGGATGGGAGCAACGCACCTTTGATTTCCGACTTTGAACCGTGTAGGGCGCAGAAGCGGCTCATACTGGCCAAGTCCTTCAGCGGGGAATAGTCCTGTCGCAGCCAATCCACTACTTTGTTCAGGTCGGATTTGAATGGCTCCTGGTTCAGCCGGTCATTCTGGTGGGGCCACCATGTATGATAAAACTGCTGGCCGCTCCCGAAGTCCCCGCGCAAGTGGCCGATGCAGCCATTTTTTCGGTCCAGTTCCTCGCTTTGGGAAAAGAACAGGCCATCCTCCGCCCTGGATGCAACAGTCAGCTCCATACAGCCTCTGCCCAAGGCCGGATGCTTGCCCAGGTACTGCGGGATAGTAATTGTATCGGAGCTATCTTCATACATGAATTGGGACGGCTCAAAATCCAGCTTGCCGTCCGCACCCAGTTGGATGGGATTGCTGGTGAGAATCGTTCCATAGAAGTTGACCATGACGCCTTTCGCCAGTTGGCAGGGGTCCCCCCAGTCCTCATCGGCGTGGCGTATTTCATACTGGAACATCCCGGTAGGCACAGTCGTGCGGTCGATCCGCTCCGGTGTGAACAAAGCCGGGATGTCGGTGACGCTGACTTCCTCAAAATGGGCATACAAAGCATTTGCACTGCTCATCTGACCTCACCCCGGTCTTTCTTTTTCGGCGCTTTTTGCTTGAAAAACTGCTTCACTTCCTGAAAGCCGAAGCTGTCCACATAGTATGCGGTTTTCTTGCCGCCCCGGTTGACAACCAATACATCGCTGACAGACATGGAGCGCATCCGCATACTGAAGGGACGGGTGTCCGCATTGTGGCGGCTGAAAACTTCCTCAAGGGTCATGTCCTTCGGCAGCATATACGCATACTCGCGCCGGTAATCGTTGGGGTCAAACTGCTTCCTGGCCCGTTCATATCCCATAAAGCAGTAGTCCACCCGGCCCACATCCTTGATTTGATAGATTTCATAGGTGCCGTAGGTCGGCTCTGCCGGGGGATGCTCTGGCTCATAGGTCGCGCCGTTACGCATCATCAGCTCGGCAAACTGGCAGATATGAAAGGCCGTTCCGTCAATATCCACATGAGTATCGTCGATGTACTCACAGGGAACACACCGCTTGCCCCCGTCCAGATAGCTGATGACGATATTGCTATGGTCGGGAATCTTGAAAAGATCGTGATAAAAAGCGTCGATAAATCGAATATCCCGATTTCCGTTCGGATTGGGGAAGGCTACCACGCCTTTGATTAAAACAGGTTCCTGGTTCATTTCTTTCCTCCTTGCCGCTGATATGCGGCATATTTTTCATCCACAGCGGCCATGCAGTCCTGACAAACCATGCCGCTGCCCTCCGGCAGATACCTGCCGCAGATCACGCAGGTATCCTGCCGTTCGTATAGCGGCTCATCTACTGCCAGTTGGCGAATGTACTTCATCGGACTTCACCTCGTTCCAGCTTTTTCGGCTTGCTATGCTGGGCTTCCCGTTCAATCAGCTTTTCCTTGGCCCAATCCGGCAGCGTGTCCGGATCAGCAATGCCAAGCACATCTCCGATCTCCCACCGGCACTGTTCACCGGAGTATAGTTCCTCAAAGTAGACAGCGCGACCGCGAGCGCCCGGAGAACATCCGAAGCCACCCGTGGCAAAGCCAAGCTGACAGTCTGCGGTACGGTATTCCGGTGCAAGGCTTGTAGGGCGTAGGATAATCAGCTTGCCTTCCAAGCTCTCCTTTTCTCCCCGTTCACGGCAATGCTCTCTGTCAAGCGTTTCAATCGGCACATTCCGATTTTCACGAAATTGTGCTACTACCTTGGCCTGTTTCTGCACTCGGCTCAAAAATATCTGCATGATTTCAAGATAATCAGTACCGGCTATCGCTTCGGGGTAGGTGTAGTCGCCAAGGAAGTTCACCGCCCGGTAGCTGGTCATATAGGGCGCACAGCCGTCTTTGGGATTGTAGCCAAGCAATACTTCTTTGCCGCCAAGCCGGACGGCCTGCAATATTTCATAGTCACCGGCCATTTCTCGTTTTTCCATGGTTCACCGCTCCTTTCCGGCTTTATGTTCGTGAACAGGGTGTTGGAGCTGGTGCTCCGCGCTGGCTCTTTCGCAGAAGTTCTCAATGATGGCGGCGCGGTCCGATCCGTAATGTCCCCAGAAGTAATTGGGTGGGCCGTCGCCATCGTTCTGACAGTTGCGCTCCCATGTTACAAACTGGTCGGGAGCCTTGGGGTGTTCCCCGATGACAAACTCGGCATTGCCGACGCGAACACGCGCCGTGATCTGATATTCGGCGTTGACTTCTTTCTCGGTGGTGTAGCTGCCGTCCTCCAACTGCACCGTGCAGCTTCCGTTATCGCCAAAGGTTGCCGTCACCGGCATGACCGGCATTCCAAGCACCAAGTCGGGCTGCATGTTAAATTGAGCATCGGCGCTCATCAACTCTTTCGGCAGGGCAGACATTGGCAGATAAAGCCGCTGTTTCCCCATGATTTCATAACGCAGCAGAAAGGCGCTAAACGGATAATACGCACTCAGAACAGGATCTTTGATATGTCCCTTTGCGGGATTGGAGTTCACATACTTTGCATTGTCCAGATACCATTGCGGCGAGGCTCCCGGCAAGGTCCAGCCGAACATGGAGCCTGCAATCATGGCTGTCTCCTGAATATCCGAAATGCCGCGCCGCTTGTTGTGGGTGTCAGCGATTTCCCGGTTTTCTGCCCGGTCTCCGGTGTCCCAGTCAGTCGGATAATAGCCATGCTCGCCTTTTTTGATGATAATGAGCTGTCCTGTGGATGCCAGGACGGAAAGGCAGGTGTCGGGCAATTCATTCCTTCGCATTTTCTGCACCTCCTACCGCGTCTGCTCTTGTTGTCGCTTACGCTGCCAACCTTCCAACAGCTTCAGAATGACATCCTCCATCTGCTTCGGCGTGTAGCTCTTGGGAAAAAAGCGCTCCAGCTTGTCATTTCGCAGCGTGACTTTTCGTTCCAGCGGTTTTTCTTCCCGCATGATAAGGTCAATAATGTTTTCCGCCAGCTTGCCTTCAGCGCTGAGCTGCTTTAACCGCTTGGCCTGATCCATGGAAGGGGACACCTCGTCGCGTTCCATGACCATCGCCAGATAAATCTGCTCTTTTTCGGTCAGGTATGAAATGGACTCTGCCGCAGGAACGAATTTCAGAGTGCCGCTATCAACCTGTTCAAGCAGAGATGGGATAAGGTTGTTCAGGCGGATATAGCGTTGGATTTGCATACGGCTTTCCTGCACTTGTTCGGACAAAATCTCAACAGACACTCTTCCCTCAAAATTCTGCCCAACTTGGGCAGAATTTTTTGTAGGTCGACCAGCCTTGCGTTTCATGGCATCCAGCCGCAGCTTGTATGCCTTTGCTTTCTCACTTGGGAGCAGGTCGTCACGGTGAATGTTGTAGTCCACCACCAGAATGTCGGCGTCCTCATCGCTGTACTCCCGGACGATGACCGGCCGGGTTTCAAGTCCGATGGTCTTTGCACAGTAGTCGCGCCGGTGACCTGCGATGATCTCATAGCCACCGCCATCGCGGGGGCGGACGATCAGCGGCTCGGCAATGCCCACGCGCTCAATGCTGTCCATGAGCTGCGCGAGGTCTTGCGTGGGGCGGTCGATGGAGTACGGCTGACGCGCGTAGGGGAAAACCTGGTCAGCGGGGACAATCTGCACCCGCTCCTGCGCGTCTGCCTGCCGCTGCTCATCCGTCTTGAACAGGTCATCGAGCGAGGTTAGACCGATGTTTTTTAGGCTGCCTGCCAATGTTCAGCACCTCCCTGGTCAGATTTTCGTAGGCTTGCGCCGCTTTGCCGTTTCGGTCAAGGTCGTAAATGCTCTTGTTTTCCACGCTGACCTCGGCGGCGCGGATAGAGCGCGGTATCTCGCTGGCAAAGACCCGACCGGCGTATGCCTGCCGGATCTGTTCGCTGATGCCTTTTGCCAGGGTGGTTCTGCCGTCCACCATCGTCAGCACAATTCCGTCGATCTCCAGCTTGGGATTGAGCTGCCGTTTCACACGGGCGACCGTCCGCAAAAGCTGCTCCAAACCCTTTGCAGGGAGGTAATGCGCCTGCACCGGGATAATCACGCTGTCTGCCGCACTCAGTGCGTTCAGCGTCAGCATACCCAGCGAGGGCATACAGTCGATGAGGGCGTAGTCGTAACGATCCTGCACGGTGGACAAAAGCTGCCGCATGACCGTTTCACGGCTCATGGCATTGACCAGCGTGACCTCCAGCGCAGACAGTTCGATGTTCGCCGGCAGCAGATCGACGCCGGAATCGTGATGCAGGATGCCCTCTCCGGGGCTGACCGGCTGGTCGGTGATGATCTTGCCCATCAGGTCGGTCAGGGTGGGGGACAGCTCGTCCGGCTGGGGCCAGCCCAGCATCTGGGTCAGGTTCCCCTGGGCATCTGCGTCCACCAAAAGGACTTTTTTACCTTGCCGAGAAAGACCAATGGCAAGGCTGGCGGCTGTGGTGGTCTTGCCAACGCCGCCTTTCTGATTTGCAAGGGCTATTGTTTTCACGAAAACACCTCCAACAAAAAAGGAGCCTCCCGGCTCCAAGTTTTACACAGCAATTATTCTTTTCTCGGAGAGTATTCTTTCTTACTCTCTCAGTCTTGTTATACTCAGTCTTATTCCTTTTCGATTTCCGAAAGTCAAGGACTTCGATAATCAAAGGTCTTGAAATTCGATAATCGAAGTTCTGAAAATAGGCAGACGAATCCTGTTATTCAAATGCACCTCATTTCTAAGGCGGTGGTAGGGCTGCGAAGTTTTTGACATAGATCATCGTAGGACGGCCTTGACCGTGATTGACGCGCTCAATCAGACCTATGCCTTTCTTGCAGTCCAGCTCTGCCATCAGCTTTGCCGCTTTTTCACTTCGGCAATGTAATACCGTCATGATTTCATCAGCAGGGTAGTAGATGAACACGCGGCCTTGCTCGTCCAACCAGCCATTCTTCATAGATAAGGCCATGCGATCAAGCAGCAAACCATAAAGTAGCTTCGCGTCGGTTGACACGCCCCGGAAGCGGTCATCCTCAAAAAGCCGCTTTGGTATGCGGTAGAAAGAAAACTGTTTGGCCTCATAACCGTAATAGTATGGCAAGGGCAATGCGGCCACGGGCTTCACCTCCAAATAAAGATGTATATAGAACAAGGGAGAGCGCTTTGCGGCACTCCCCCTTGTAGCGTATTCAAAATCGTTGTAAAATGTGAGCATCCAAAACAGCCTTTGAAGGGCTTGCTCTTGGTGTGGCTAATAAAAATGTGCTAATAAAGTGGCTAATACGGGGTCTGATTTTACCCCGAAACTGGCTAATACGGCGGAATATCTGGCACCACCGCACAGCACAAAGTTCGATCAAAAGTGTTGATTTTCAAGGACTTTGGGGCATTTTAGAACACTACGAACCATACGATACGAAGCGGACAACTTAACTCCTAAGCGTGGGGTCGGAGGTTCAAATCCTCTCGTGGACGCCAGCAAACAA